>Ga0214923_10004778_pt1 | contig 16137 bp, 15 predicted proteins | sample LL1510_MetaG_FD_177993 | JGI IMG/M metagenome (GOLD analysis project Ga0214923, IMG submission 177993) | Freshwater microbial communities from Lake Lanier, Atlanta, Georgia, United States - LL-1510 | ecosystem: Environmental > Aquatic > Freshwater > Lake | place: USA: Georgia | collected...
TTTTATCAGCCGAGCAACTTCAGCACCGATTGAGCGCTCTGGTTCGCCTGGCCCAGGACGGAGATTCCGGCCTGCATGAGAATGTTGTTCTTGGTCATTTCCGAGACCTCTTCTGCAAGGTCTGCGTCCCGGATTCGACTGTTCGCCGCAGTCATGTTCTCCTCATTCACCGCGATATTGTTGATCGTGGATTGGAGGCGGTTCTGGATCGCACCCAGATCGGACCGGACCTTACTCACTTGCCCGATCGCATCGTCGATCACCGCCAGTGAGAGCTGCGCGCCCTGCTTGGTGGCACAGCTTTCGCCGACCATGCGAAGTGCCTCGAGGGTCACATCCGCATTTTGACCGTCATAGACGATCCGGTCGGTCAGAGGGTTGTTCCCGGTTCCCACCTGGATCTCGAAGATCCCGGCGCGTCCGTTCAGAAGGGGGGTTCCATTGAAATTCGTGCTCATCGAGATCCGGTCGATCTCGGATTTGAGAGCCTGGAATTCCCGGTCCGTGAAGCTGCGTTCGCGGTCACCCACCGTATCCGATGCAGACTGGATCGCCAGTTCCCTGAGTCGGATCAGGATATTGGTCACTTCATTCAAGCCGCCCTCCGAAACCTGGACCAGAGATACTCCGTCCTGGGCGTTTCGTTTTGCCTGCTTGAGACCTCTCACCTGGGCTCGCAGGTGCTCTGAAATCGCAAGTCCTGCGGCATCGTCTCCCGCCGTGTTGATCCGGCTTCCGCTTGCGAGCCGTTCCAGGTTCTTATTGAGGGCGTTTTTAGTTCCAGCCAAACTCCGCTGGGCTACCAGCGAAGAAATATTCGTGTTTACTCTGAGTCCCATACTATCCATCCATAAAAAGCGTCCTCCATGATCACCCACGATCGACCAAAATCGTGGCCGGCAATCCATGCCGATTTTCTGGTGTGGAAAGCCCGAATCTCACCTGATTCGAACCGCCCACGGTTAAAAATTTCTTTCCTTCGATTCACCCTCGTGCCCTCACGAGATCCTCTCATCCGGCACGAGGGTATGAATCGATCCAGGAAACAGACGAGGCAACGCCTACGTCTAAATAATCTTCTTCTCCGCCTCCTAGGCCTGCCCTCCCAGGAGCCCGAGCGCACTCTTGATGGACGAGTTTGCTTGGGAGAGTACCGACACCCCAGCCTGGTTGAGGATCTGGGACTTAGTGAGCTCCGAGGTCTCCTCTGCGAGATCCGCATCACGGATCCGGCTGTTTGCGGACATCATGTTTTCTTTGTTCACCTGCAGGTTGTTGATCACCGACTGGAGTCGGTTCTGCATCGACCCGAATCCTGCACGGATCGAGGTCACCGAGTTCAAGGCCTGGTCAATGCTCGCAAGCGAGTTCTGAGCGCTGGTCTTGTCGGCCACGGTAGAGAGGTTAATCCCAAGTGAAACCAGGTTCACATTTGAGGAGTATGGATCGAAAAGCTTGATTCGATCGACCAGAGGATTGTTTTTGGTGCCGATTTGCACCTCGAAGGCCGATCCGGAGCCATTCAGGAGTGGATTTCCGTTGAACTCGATCGAATTTGCGATCCGGTCGATTTCCTCGGCGAGTTGTTGGAATTCGTTGTCCAGGAAGCGTCTTTCTTTGGGTCCGACGGTATCGGAAGCCGCCTGAACTCCGAGTTCACGCATCCGAATGAGGATGTTCGAGACCTCTACCAGACCGCCTTCTGCAACTTGGACGAGAGAGATTCCGTCCTGCGCATTTCGTTCGGCTTGGCCGATCCCACGGATTTGAGCTCTTAAAGTTTCTGAGATGGCGAGTCCAGCAGCATCGTCACCGGCATGATTGATCCGGGAGCCTGAGCTCAAGCGCTCGAGGGTTCGATCGAGAACTTGTCGATTGGATCGTAAGTTGCGTTGAGCAACGAGAGAGGGAACGTTTGTATTAATTCGTAATCCCATACCTTCCTCCATGAAGGTTCAAACTCATTTTTCACTTCGAGAGCTCGAGTTTGTGGTCCATCCATGACCATTTCAAAGCTCTCACTGAACACATCGGAGTGTGTCCGCGATGACTTTAGAAATTTTTTTTGGAAAAAAAGAAAATTTTGAAAAAAAAGAAAACTTTTTAAAATAAACGCTTGATCTTCTCAGGAAGCGCTGTAACATCGGAGGTGTAAGTAATTGCCTAGGCAATAATTACCAAATGGAGGAAAAACAAAATGGCTAAGAAGAAAGCAGCAAAAAAGAAAACTGCAAAGAAAAAAACTGCTAAGAAAAAAGCTAAGAAATAACTTTTTTCTGCAGAAATGCAAAAGAGCCCCGGACGAAAGTCTGGGGTTTTTTTTTGCCTTTTTTCGCGGGTTTCGAATCAGTCCCGAGGGGTTGCCTCACGGACCCAAGCCTTAAAAATACGTCGGGCGAAAAAAGGGCCGGCATAAATCCAACCGGTATAGATCTGGATTCCAACAGCACCGAGACGAAGTCGCTCCAATGCATCCTGGACGCTCATGATTCCGCCCACTGAAATGATGGGAAGGGATGTGAGCTCCTTGACCTCAATCAATCGCCCTTTGGCGGTACTGGATAAAAGTTGCCCACTCCAACCGCCCTGCAAGGTTTTCTCTCTATATATATAGTCTCCACCTAGAGTGTTGGTCAGGATCAGACCCGATATACCGGCCAACTCAAGGGCACCGATGAGATCCCTCAGTTCGGGTCCGCTCAGTTCCGGGGCGAGCTTCACCCACAAAGGGATTTCCCGTCTGCCGGTGGCAATGACCTCTTTGACTTCCTTAACAATTCTGGACAAAGCTTCGGGGCTTTGGAGGGAGCGCAGTCCCGGCGTGTTCGGGGAACTCACATTGATGACAAAATAGTCGGCTGTGTCCAAGAAGGGTTTTGCGGCCTTCCCATAGTCGAGATGGGCCGACTCATCGGGGGTGGATTTGTTCTTTCCGAGGTTCACCCCGATTTTGAAGTCCCGCGGAATCTTCGTTTTAGCCCTTCGCACTCTCTCAGAGATGATTCCTGCGCCTAAATTGTTGAAGCCCATCCGATTGAACAGGGTATGATCCCGAGGATTCCGAAAAAGGCGGGGTCGATCGTTTCCTCCCTGAGGCATGGGAGTTACGGTTCCGATTTCGACGGTGCCGAAACCAAAACTGGGGAGAGCCTCAATCAGTTCCGCATTCTTGTCAAAACCCGCGGCAAGACCCACAGGGTTCTTCAGGGCGTGTCGGGGGCGCGGAAGCACCTTGGCTAGCCCCTTGATCGCCCATTTTGAGAGAGCGTGCGCATCCTCCGCGTCGATTAAAAAGAGAAGATTTCGGAGACACCACCACATTTCGGTGTCTCTTCTACCATGAAAATGAGTGATCTCTGAACAAAACCTCGCTAAGCTGACCGCATGTCAAAAGTCTTCTATGACCGCTCGGGTCGTGCTCACGCTATTGGCGAAAAAAACCGCAAGTCAGATGCTCGTTCCCAGGAAAAGAAGAGTTCCGGCAAGGCCAAGCCGCCGGCTGGCGGAAAGGGAATGTTTGTAGAGTCGCGATCTTCGGCGCGCCCCGAACGCGCGGATCGCAAGGACTCTCGGGGCCCAAAGAGCCATGCGAAGAAGAAAAGGGGGCCATGGCATGAGGAGAGTCGCCGGGATTTCAAGAAGCGCCCCGAGCGTAAGCCTGCGGTTCGGCCCCCCGTGACGCCGAATCCTGATTGGATCCGACTCAAGGGCGTGGTCGATAAGAACAAGAAAGGATCCGCATTCCTCGTTTTCGACCGCGCCGATCTCGAGGATTTGTTCATTCCGAGGTACTACACCGATCAGCTCTTTCATGGGGATCGGGTTGAAGTGTTTGTCAGTGAAAGTGGTGAGATTGAGGATCTCAAGGTCTTAGAACACCGGTTCAAGCAGATCTTCGGCCGGGTAAACCTGAATGATGGTCATGAGATGGGTCAGGGCTTCAAGAAGTCAAAGGTGAAGGCCAGAACGGGTTACCTGATCTATGAGCGAAAAAAAGCAAAGGAAGAGGTTTATCTCCCTGATGTCCCTGGAGAAGTGAAGGAGGGGGACTGGGTCAAAGCAGAAATGGTCTTCGGCGAGCACGGAGCGACCACAGCCAAAATCGTCGAACGAATCGGCCCCGTTCTTCCCGCTTCATATGACATTCAAATGGTCGCGGGAGAGTTCAACCTGAAGGAGCACCATTCCTTCGAAGCGGTGAAACAAGCCGAAAGCTATACACTCCAAATTCCAGGCAAGGATGAAGTTGGGCGCACGGATTTGCGCCATATTCCTTTTTTCACCATCGACGGAGAAAGGGCACGGGACTTTGATGACGCCGTCTATGTAGAGCGCCTCGAGCACCATGGATATCGCCTCTGGGTGGCGATCGCAGATGTTTCCCACTATGTGAAAGAGGGTACCCCTCTCGATCAGGAGGCCTACGCCCGGGCTACTTCGGTATATTTTCCTGAAAGAGCATTTCATATGCTTCCCCGGGCTCTCTCAGAGGAGCTCTGTAGCTTGAAGCCCCACGTTCCACGCCTGTCCATGGCATGTTCCATCGATTATACGAAGGATGGAGAGAAGGGGGATGTCCGACTTTACGATGCCATCATCGAGTCGAGGCGCAGGGCGACCTACACCGAGATCGAGGCTGAAAAGGAAGAAGAGCGCCATGCGGATCTCTTCGCCCTCTACCGGATCCTCAAGAAGGCCCGCCACCAAAGGGGATCGATCGACTTTGACTTCCCGGAGTCCGAAATCATTCTCGATGAGAAGACGGGCGAACCCTCGGATATTGTGGTTCGCGAGCGCAATGATGCGCATCGATTGATCGAGGAATTCATGATTGCGGCAAATGAGTCCGTGACGGAATGGATGATACAGCGAAAATTGCCGTTTGTTTATCGCATCCATGAGGAGCCTTCGATGGAGGCCATCGAAAAATTCCGAACCCTTGCGAAGAATATGGGTGTGTCGATCGCGCGAGGGGGGATTCCCAGGCCGAGTGTCCTGGCCGAATTCATCCGAACTCTGAAGGATCACCCCGCCGAGCCGGTCCTTGCGACCGCTCTCCTGCGGTCCATGCGCCAGGCGATCTACAGCGCCTCTCATGGGGAGCACTACGGACTTGCCTCCGAGGGATACACTCATTTCACTTCTCCCATCCGACGCTACCCCGATTTGATTGTTCACCGCCTTTTGAGAGCGGCGTTGCATCGGGAACAAAATGAAGAGCCGCATCCCCACTCCAAAGAGCAGGAGTCCCAGCAGGAAAGGCTCGATGAGATGGCCGAGCACTGTTCTTATCGGGAGAGGGTTGCGAGCGATGCGGAGCGCGAGGCGATCCGCTTCAAACAGATCCGAATGATGGCAAAAAACCTGGGCAAGGAGTTTGAGGGCAAGGTGAATGGACTCACCGAGAAGGGAATGTTCATTCAGCTCTGGCATCCTTACTGTGAAGGCATGGTTCCTACGGATTCCATGAAGGATGACCGCTATGAGTTCAATGAAGAGCGGATGATTCTGTTTGGCCGAAAAAAGCGGAAGACCTTTACCATTGGTCTCAAGGTGAAGATTCAGGTGGTGAGTGTTGATCTCGACGCGAGACGGGTTGAGTTTCAGCTGGTGGAAGGTTAGAGATAAGGCATGGGACTTGTACGTCGCAGTATCCAGTTGTCCAGAGCCATGAAGGGCGCAGGTCGCTTGAGCCAGATCCTTTCAGTGCTTTCGAAGCACGGATTTGGAGACGTTGTTCAGCGCCTCAAACTTGAAACCTATCTTCCAGGACGCCTCGGAAAATGGGCTGAGACCCAGGAGAGTCATAGTCTCGGCGAGCGGATGAGGTTGGCGTTCCAAGAACTAGGGCCGACGTTCGTAAAGCTCGGACAAGTCTTGTCAATGCGACCCGACTTGATCCCGGAAAATGTCATTGATGAATTGATCAAGCTTCAGGATCAGGTGGCCCCGATGCCGTTCGAGACGGTGCAAGAGATCCTGAATCGGGAATTGGGTTTTAAAGTACAGTCGAACTTCAAGGAAATCAGTTCGACCCCTCTCGGTTCTGCAAGTATCGGTCAGGTGCACGAGGCGGTCCTGGTTACCGGGGAGCGCGTGGTCATCAAGGTGCTTCGACCGGGCATCCGGAAAATCATAGAAACGGATATCTCGCTTCTTACGCTCCTTGCAGAAATGTTCGAGAAGTATTTCCCCGAATTGAGGGTTTTAAATCCAAAGGTTTTCGTCGAGGAGTTTTTCAAGACGCTTCAATATGAACTCGATTTCAAGATCGAGGCGAATAACATCGAGAAAATCAAAAAGAACTCAGAGAAGTTTCCTGATCTGGTTTTTCCAAAAGTATATCATCATCTTTCCACTCATGAGGTTTTGGTGCTTGAGCGCTTCGATGGCATTCGTCTCAACGACAAAGAGGCGGTGCTTAAGGCTCCAGTCGATCGCGAAAAGATCGCCTCACTCGGTGCGCGGGCATTCCTCTATTCGGTCTTGAAACATGGACTTTTTCATGGGGATCTTCATGGCGGGAACTTGTTCATTCTTCCGGGTGACCGATTGGGCGTGATCGATTTTGGGATTGTGGGACGCCTTTCTCAGAAGTCTAGGGACCAACTGGTGACCATGGTGTGGGCGCTCACTCAGGAAGATTACGAAACCCTCTGTTACACCTATGCTGAGTTGGGCTCATCGGACACATCGATTGATTTCGACGGCTTTCAACGTGAGGTCCGGAACACCCTTTCTCCTTATTTAGGGCTCAACCTCAACGACGTGAATTCCGGTCGAGTACTCATTGAGGCGACCAAAATCGCTGCAAAATACCACATCCGTGTTCCGGGCGATTGGATGCTCGTTTTTCGTGCCATTTTAACCATGGAAGGCATGGGGCGTCTTTTGGATCCGAAGTTCGACATGATCGCCATGGGTGAGGAGCTCATTGTTGATCTGGTGAAAATCCAAATGTCTCCCACCCGTCTGAAGGGGGAAGCCTTCAAGATTTCGAAGGATTTGATTTCGCTCTTGGAGATTTTGCCGAGAAATTTGCGTTGGGCGATTCGGAAGTTTGCTCGAAATGATTATGCGATCGAGTTTAAATCGCAGGAGCTGGCGAGAGTCGCGATCGTCATGGATCGAGGGTCTCGCAGGATATCGAGGGCTCTTTCAGGGTTTGGACTTTTGGTTTCAGGTTCCATTCTGATCGTTGCGGACAAGGGCTACCATTGGGATGATTTTTCGGTTCCGGGACTCGTCCTCATCGGCTTTGGAGCGTACTTTGTCTTTCGTTCCAGCGGTAAATAATCCATTGCGTATCTAGACGGCACTGAGTCCTGAAATCCAGAACTGAGGGTCCCATCTCAGATTTGGTGCTCCCGGGCGGGCAAGGCAGAGGGATTCGTGCACCGCGAGCGTATCTGCGAAGCCAAAAGCCTTCCATTGGGCATTCGATGCCAAGAGTTGGGCTCCGGGGTTTCTTTCAGCCAGGTGTCTCAGGAGTTTCAAGACTCCATCGCGATCTCCCCCGAACTCGTGGACCATTTCCTTAAGGTCCATCCCACGCTCGTAGGCCACATAAGCGAAGGGTTGATCCGTCCAGAGCCATTGAACGGTATTCTGTTTTGAAAGCCATTCTCGATCCATTCGATCGAACACAATTCCATCAGTGCGGGAAATGAAATCCTCAAAGATGCGATCACAAAAGCCGTGCTGAATCTCGATGGAATGGCCTGAGTGCGAGCCGCCCCGAGAAGCGTCGTTCATGAAAAGATCTGAAAGAAGGGCTCGACGCTGGGTCCCCTCAAGATGAAATCCGAAACGAGCATAAAATGTGTGCTCAGAGCCCCAAAGAAAACTCCAATCACATCCTTGTTCGTCGATCCGTCGGATCGCTTCAGACATCATTTTTGAGCCGATGCCCATTCCCCGAAATGCATCACGGGTGGCTACAGCGCCGATGAGGGCTACGCGGTGGGAAACTGAGCTGGCAGATGAGCCTCCTGAGGCTTCGATTGCTTTGAGTCGTCGATATTGAATACCCACATGCGAAATCAGACGATTCCCTGAGTATCCACCGATACGAATCACTCCCGAACTGCCCCAAACCGGAAAGTCATCGAAATAGTGCTGACCCGAGGGATATTCAAAAGCCTCCGAAACCAGCTGATTCACCTGCTGGGAGTCGGCCTCCGCAATTTCGGTGATCTTCAGCGAATCCAAGCCGCGATCTTCTCGGCAATCTTTTGGGAAGTGAGGCCGAACCTTTCATAGATCTTGCCTGCCGGTGCAGAGGCGCCGAATTCATTCACGCCAAAATTCAACCCCTGTCGGCCCGTCACGGCCGCCCATCCCAGGGTAATTCCCGCTTCGATTGAGGCAATATGTTTGCAATTCGAGGGCAGCACTACTTCTTGCGCTTCTGGTTTCTGCTTCAGGAAAAGCTCCATCGATGGCATCGAAACCACTCGTGTAGGAATTCCTTTTTCATCGAGGAGTTTCTGGGTCTCGAGAGCGAGTCCTACCTCCGATCCCGTGGCAACCAAAATGCCTTTGAATTGAGGTCGGTCCGAAATCACGTATGCGCCCTTGCGAATTCCTGCTTTGGCAGGAACGCCCGAGGAATCCAGGGTTTTCAGTTTCTGCCGCGAAAGCACAAGGGCTACTGGCCCCGTCTTGTGTTCGAGGGCAAATAGCCATGCTTCACGCGCCTCATTTGCATCGGCGGGTCTGAGAGTGATCAGATTCGGAATCCCGCGCAGGCTCATGAGGTGCTCCACGGGTTGGTGAGTGGGGCCATCCTCGCCAAGTCCAATCGAATCATGGGTAAAAACGAAAGTCACGGGCAGGTGATTCATGGCTGCAAGGCGGATTGCAGGCTTCATGTAGTCCGCAAAGCAGAAGAATGTAGCCGTGAAGTTTCGAAGCCCACCATGGTAAGCGATTCCATTGGCGATCGCGCCCATTGCATGCTCGCGAACTCCATAGTGAATGTTCCTTCCGGCCCCGGTGGTTCCATCGAATGAACCCCCGTCTTTGATCAAGGTGTTTGTCGAGCACGAAAGGTCGGCGTCTCCACCCAAAAGGGTTGGCACTTGTTGGGCGATTGAATTCAGAACTTTTCCAGCCGACTCGCGAGAGGCGAAAGCCTCTCCGGCTTTAAAGGCAATCGTCTTTGAATCAAAGTCAGCCGGCAGGCTCATGCTCTGGCCTTGTTCAAAGATCGCTTGCTTCTCCGGATTTCGAGTGCACCATTTTTGAAAGGTTTCTCCCCAATTTTTCTCGGCCGCGGCCCCGCATTTACCGGGCAAGTCAAAATGGGATCGGGTCTCTTGCGGAATGCTGAAGGGTTCAGTTGCTGTCCAACCCAAGGATTTTTTTGTAAGCGCCAATTCTTCGGGACCCAGCGGGGATCCGTGAACGGAACTCTTTCCGGCTTTATTTGGAGAACCGTATCCGATGGTGGTCTTGAAAATGATCAGCGATGGCTTCTGGGTCTCGGCCTTCGCGTCCAGGATCGCGCGATCAATTGCCGTGAGGTCGGTGTCTGCGTTTCGAACGGTAATGACTTGGAACCCGTAACTTTCATATCGCTGGGCCACATTTTCGGTGAACGCCAGAGAGGTCGGTCCATCGAGGGAGATGTCGTTGGAGTCATAAAGGTAGATCAGTTTTCCAAGCTTGAGGTGTCCGGCGAGAGAGGCGGCTTCGGTTGAAATGCCCTCCATCAAGTCGCCGTCGCCCACCAAACAGTAGGTGTGATGGTCGACAATCGTGTGCTCGGGAGTGTTCAACAGGTGAGCAAGGCGTCGTTCTGCTATCGCCATACCCACCGCGTTTGCAGCGCCCTGTCCGAGCGGGCCCGTGGTAGCCTCGATTCCGGGGGTCAAGCCGAACTCGGGATGCCCCGGGGTCTTGCTTCCCAGCTGTCTGAAGTTCTTGATTTCATCCAGACTTAAATCATAACCGTAAAGATGAAGCAGGCTGTAAATCAGCATGCTTCCATGGCCGGCGGAAAGGACGAATCGGTCTCGATCAAAAAAACTGCAATTCTTGGGATTGAATTTCAGGTGCTTTTGAAACAGGACATACGCAAAGGGTGCAGCTCCCAAGGGTAGCCCTGGATGCCCGGAATTCGCTTTCTGAATTGCATCAATTGAAAGGGTCCGAATCGTATTGATGCAAAGCCAGTCAATTTCCCGAAAAGCATTTTCCATATGTACGGACACCCTATCATCATTTAGAATGCTTTTACTATGGCGAACTGGATTCAACTCATGGGGCTTGGCGCCCGCGGTGTCATGATCATTCTGCTGATTCTTTCAATTTGGTCGGTTGCGATCATGATTGACCGGAGGCAGGTTTTCAAACGGGAACTGGGCCCATCCCGAATCGACGAATTGAAAAAAATCATTGGAGCAAAAAACTGGGACTTGCTGAAGTCTTGGGCTGAGTCGAATCCTTCTTATGTGGCAGGAGCCATCCTTTCTGCCATGAATTCCGAATCCAAGGACGGAGAGGTCATCGACCGGGCAGTCCAGAGTTATTTTACTGAACAGAAACTCAAGCTCGAAAAGGGTTTGAATCTCCTCGCGACTCTCGCGGCAAACGCAGCATTCATCGGACTTCTGGGTACGGTCATGGGGATCATTCAGAGCTTTGGAATCCTATCTTCGCAACAGGGCTCGGCCATGAATGCGGTGATGTTCGGACTCGCTGAAGCCTTGGTCACCACGGCGATTGGTATCTTCGTCGCCGTTCCCGCCGCGATTGGTTACAACTTGTTCTCTCAGCGATTGCGGAACGCGCAACTCGAGGCGAGTGCTGTTCGCGATCTTTATGTCGCGAAATGGGTGAAGTAGATGGCGGGCGGAAGTTTCAGAAGAGATGAGGACTCGCTTCCCGCGATTTCTGAGATCAACGTGACTCCTTTTGTCGACGTGGTTTTGGTGCTCCTGGTAATCTTCATGGTCACTGCGCCGATGCTGGTTCGTGAGCAGATGTCGGTGAACCTTCCCAAGGCTCAATCCGGTGAGAAATCCGCATCCCAGGCGATCTCGATTGTCATCGACAAATTGGGTGAAATCAGGGTTATGGACAAGGTGGTTCCGGTTGCCGACTTGGTGGGAGAAATCAAAAAACTTCTGCTCTCTAATCCGAATGCCCAGGCGGTGATCAGTGCCGACCAAGAAACCAAGCATGGCGATGTGGTTCAGGTGATGGATCTGATCAAGAGCGCGGGACTCAGCCGCTTTGCGATTCAAATCGAAAGAAAATAGATCGTCGTTCTGTATTATTGAACAGTAACGCCGTCGGCGTTGATCACTTCAGAAATCTGAGAAAAGCCAGGCTTTCGATTTCCACTAGAATAGTCGATAAGTTTAGGCTCTGGAATCAAGTTTCCGTTTACGGAATCTACGGAATCCCTCGCCATGGAATCACTTTGAAACTGACCGAGACTCATTAGAAGAACCAGGAAAATCATTCTCATACGTACCGCTTTCTGGACTCACCATCCGGGACCGCACCCCGGTTTTATAATTCTAAAGGCGGGGTCCGCGGCCGGGCAAGAAGAAAGTACAAAAACGCTCAAGTAAATGAACTTAATTAAGCAGCCTTCTTTTTTGCTGTTGTTTTGCTTTTGCCGTTCAGCCAGTGTTCAAAAACCTTCGCAGCTTTTGCAGGGTTTTGCTCGATGTGGCGGGCAATGTGCTTGGCCACCTCGTCAATCTCCTGTCGCGTCGTCGAAGGAGGGGTAGAGGTCGGGTGTTGATTGGACTTTGGGGTCAACTTATACTGCTTCATCGGTTTCACGAGTCCGGATTGGAGGATTGGCATTTGCCTCTTGTTTAATGTCATTGATGACTTCATCAGAAATCGGAGACATGAACACTTCGTCGCCAATCAGAGAAAAGGCGAACCATCGATCGCCAAGTTTTTGATACAGCACTTCAGCATCGATTTCGCGGACTGCATTCTGTTTCTTGTTCTTTTTGTTGGTGCTCATGTTCATTCCCTCCTGGATTGTTCTGCAAGATCACCTTGCAATGAGCTTTTCGGAAGGGCGTGTCCAAACTGAATGTGAAAAGATTGCCCATTCAAGAAATTCGGGAAGTTCGCCGAAGGGTATCCTGAGGAGACGATCCATGAAGGACAACGACGAGATCATCAGTCTGGACCAGTTCCGGAATCGAAAGCAGGAAGAAAAGAAGCGGAAGACGGAGCGAATCTTCTTCGATCACCTGGTGGGTGTATATGCCGTGGTGAATCCCGGGAAAATGGTGCAGGTGAACCTGACTGATGTCAGTGAGGAGGGGCTGGGAATTCAAGTGCCTCATCAGTCTGACAAGGTATGGCCGACCCAGATGAATGACATCGTGATCCGGCTCTACTTCAGTGCTGAGAATTTCATGGAAATTGTCGTCGACATCAAGAACTCTAGGCCAGTGATCGATGGCGGACACCGGTATCTCAGGTACGGATGTGCGATCAAGACCGATCAAAGGGCCTTTTCTGCGTGGTCGAAATTTGTTTCCTTTTTGAAGGCATTTTCTGAAGTTTCAGAGCGCGACACCGGCAATATCGGAGTCGGTTCAATTTAGGAACTTGGATGCATTTTCTTGAAGTCAGGGCTGATCGAGAAATTCGCCCACTTCAGAAAGCTGATCCACCAGTTTCACCAAGGTGTTAAAGGTCTGATGAGTGGGGCTTTGGACATCCACGAAAGATGCCCCGATGAGCTGGGTGGTGTCCCGGTCAATCTGTCGAACCACTTCGATTTGGAGAGGAAGATAGAGTGACTGATTCATATAAAAGTCGAGCTCGCAGATTTCACCCTTTTCGAGTTTGAATTCTCCAAGCGTCTCCAGCTCAAACCCGATTCCGAGTTCGCTGATATCATTTACTTTGTGGCGGGTATAGCCAAGTTTCGGAATGCAAACATAGAATGAAAAGCGATCAACAATGTCGCGGCGTTTTGCACGTCTTTTTTCGATCCAATTCTCGCTCACAAACCCTCCTTGGTAGGAAGGCCGCTCGGGGTTTTCGGGGCCTTCAGAATGAGTTCGACCTTGGTTTTAAGTTGCTCAAGCGCGTCTCTAGAATCACTGAGGAGTTTTCCATGTTGAATCTCAAAGGCGGCTTTCTCGGAGGGCTTGTCGATGAAATCCATCTCGGCCTTGAACTGTGTTTGCATCGAGGCAAAGGCTGTCTTCACGAGGGCATAAGCCTTGCCATAGAAGAATTCGTTCTGGAGGGTTTCAGGGCTCCAGGTCTGGATTGCCTGATCCAGTTGACCACTGATTTGTGTCCAGGCTGAGCTGGTTTTCTTCCATTGGTTCTTTAGGCCAGCGGTGACTTTTTTAGCTCTGAAAACCTTCTGAAAGTCCGTATTCATCGAGTTTTGCTGAAGGATCAGGGTATCAACGAACTGTCTGAGTTCGGCCAATTCCTTCTCGGCCTTTTCTTTGATGCTCTCATGAAAGGCCTTGAGTCGGGTGAGATAGGTTTCGTCACGCTCTCCGCCTAGGAATAGCTTCTTCGAAATTACGAATCGGACAGATCCGGGTACCGAAGCCGGCAAGGGGGCTTGACCCTTGTTCGGTGGGAGGAGATTGAGTTCGGTCTTCACTTCTTCCTCTTGTTCGGCTGAATCAAACACATAAATCTCGTATTCGCCTTTTGGAATTGGTTGACCTCCGTCCATCAAGAAGGTTTCTGACTTGCCCAAGCCGTGAGTGGTGACCAGCGTGTTCTGGAGGGTGAATTGCAGTCGGTTGAGAAGAGTGTCGGGCACCCCAATCAGAAGAACTTCGAAGCGGGTACGATGGGACAGGTTGGTAGAGACATAAAAAAGTGGCCGATTGGGATCCGCAACCGAAAGAGCGACTGCAATTTTGGCCTCGACATCAGGAGTTCCTGATCTGGCGGCCTCGAGCTCGACCAAGTCTTGCGGTTTCACATCTGACAGCGCAGGAACCAGCTTGAAAAGTCCTCGCGTGAAAGGCGCCTTGGTGATTATCTTATGCAAAATGGGCCTCAATCGAGCGTGAAGAGCGGTGTCTGAAGTTCTACTGCCCGCAGCAAGAATCCCGAGTGAAAGAAGTGCCAGGAGCCCCACTCCAGAGATGAGCCCAATCGCCAGTTTCTTTGCCATGGCATTGGGCTTCTTTGCAGGTGCAGCACTTGAAGTCGGTTCAGGAATCGCAACTGAGCCCGCTTCTTCAGAGGGTTTTCCGGAGGTAACAGCCTCGGGTGCGGGAGCGTCCGATTGAGAAGGGGCGGCAGATTCGGATACGGCATTCACGGCCACTGGGGCAGGGGCCAGAGCTTCCAGGGCTTGGGTCAATTCAGGAACTTGAGAAAGCATCAGCCAGTCAGCCATTCCCTCGCGCCAAACGTAGCTCTCGGGGAGAATCAATCCCTTTTGTTTTTTGTCAAAAACCTCTGGAACGCTCAGGGGTCCCTCATGATGATCGCCGATATAAACAAACCATCTTTTTTCATTTTCTGTGTTCATTTTTTTTTGCTTTCCGTTCACTCTGAGTCTAATGGAAAACCGGGGCTTAGGCAATTTTTGCAACGCAAAGTTCAGCGTGATCGGGTTCGCAGATGACCTGGCCGTCAAAAATGTGAACGGAAGATTGGGCGCACGATCCGGTCCTGCAAAGTTCTTGGAATATCTGAAAAAGCTCAAAGGCGAACTTCCGATTCTCGAATCCATCCTCCATGAGGAGGTTCCCATCATGAGCGAGGATTTGGATTCGAACCACCGTGAGGCAGCGCGACTCATTGAAGGGTCCATCAAAAAGTTCACCTCCAGGCATGACTCAACCATTGCTGTTGGGGGAGGACATGATTATGCCTATCCTTGGCTGCTTGGAATTCGCCGGGCGCTGGCGAACAAAACCAGATTGGCCTGCATTAATCTCGATGCTCATTTTGATCTTCGCGATTATCGCCCTGTCATGACCAGCGGGTCGCCTTTCCGGAGATTGATCGATGAGGGGGTGCTTGCTCCTTCGAGGCTTGTGGAGTTTGGCATTCAAAATCATTGCAACGGTCGGGAGCTTTGGGACTACGCTCGCAAGTCCAAGATCAAGACACTTCCAATGGAGCGATTGAGAAACGGCAAGGCTGTCAGTGAGTTTAAGAGAGTGCTCGGTGATTTGCGAAAGAAAGCGGATGTGATTGCGATCTCGCTCGATCTAGATGCGATCAGTCTGGCTTACGCGCCGGGGGTTTCAGCTCCGCAGCCAGAGGGATTCACGGCGAGCGAAGCCTATCAGATGCTTGAGATTGCTGGCGCGGATCCGAAGGTGCGTTCGCTCGGGATTTTTGAGTTGGCCCCGCCCTTGGACGTTCAGGATCAGACGGCTAGGCTCGCAGCCCAGGCTGCGTGGAAGTTCATGGTTTCGAAATCCGGAGGCAAATCAAGATGAAATCGTTGATTCTATCCATCGATCAGGGAACGACTGGAACCAAGGTTCTGGTCATGGATGCAAATCTCAAAAAGGTCGCCGAGCATTATGAGGCCTTCGAGCAGCATTTTCCGAACCCCGGGTGGGTTGAGCATGATCAAGAACAAATCTGGTCCAGCGTTCTCTCTGGGATTCGCGCGGTATCAAACCAAGTTGACTTGAAACAACTTGAGGCTATTGGAATCACCAATCAACGGGAGACCGTTTGCTTTTGGGAGAAAAAGAGCCTCCGGGCACTTCGGCGCGCTATTGTTTGGCAGGATCGAAGGACCTCGGTTCGATGCGAAGAGCTCAAGCGTTTGAATTTTGAGGCTGAAATTCAGGAGAAAACAGGACTTCTATTAGATCCGTACTTTTCAGGCACCAAAGTGGAATGGGCACTCCGCGAGGATTCGGGTGTTGCGGCGGCTCGTGCTGCCGGAGCGCTCGCTGTTGGAACCATTGATTCATTTTTGCTGGCAAAGTTGAGTGGTGGTCATGCTCATGCAACGGATCCCTCGAATGCATCGCGAACCCTGTTTTTGAATCTTGAGACTCGCCAGTGGGATGATTCGCTCCTTCGCCCATTCGGGGTTGACTTGGAAATGCTCCCAGAGGTGAAGCCAACCTTCGGAGAGTTTGGCAGGACTCTCGGTGTGCCTGGCGTCCCGGACGGTGTTCCGATTACAGG
>Ga0214923_10004779_pt1 | contig 16135 bp, 21 predicted proteins | sample LL1510_MetaG_FD_177993 | JGI IMG/M metagenome (GOLD analysis project Ga0214923, IMG submission 177993) | Freshwater microbial communities from Lake Lanier, Atlanta, Georgia, United States - LL-1510 | ecosystem: Environmental > Aquatic > Freshwater > Lake | place: USA: Georgia | collected...
GTAAACCTGGTGAAGAATCATAAAATAATTAATATTCTTTTGTAGGGACTCTACGGGGTCCCTATAAAATACAACTAGAGGTTTTGAATGCCAAATTATAAAGGTGACGTCAAACCGGTCACATTAACAGCTAACGGTGTTTTCTTTGCGGGTAGAACTCGTTTAAGAGGAATCATGGCTCAGCCAACAACTCCTGGATCAACAGGTGTAGCATCTATTAATACAGTTATTTCTGGAGCAACAACTTCAGGAACAACTACTAGTGGATATTATATTCCAGTTATTGTTGGAGCTAGCGGAACTGAAACTATATATTTACCAGAAGATGGTGTGCTTTACGAAAATGGTATTGGCGCAACATCAATGTCTGGAATGACTCTGACTGTATTTATAGACAAGTAGAGGTAAAATGACAACATCCGGAACTACTTCATTCAATCTGGATATCGAAGAGCTTATTCAAGAAGCTTATGAACGTATCGGTATTGATGGAAGCAGAAGTGGATATCAATTAAGATCAGCAAGAAGATCCATAAATTTATTATTATCTGAATGGGATAATAGAGGTGTACATTTATGGAAAGTTCAGAAAGCAACTGTTAATTTAGTATTAGGTCAAGCTGAATATAATTATGCAGCTGATCCTACTAATTTCCCTAATAACATTAATGATGTTCTAGAAGCTTACGTAAGAAATAATACAGTTACAACAAATCCTGTAGATATATCCCTTACTAAAATAGATAGATCTGCATATGCAGCTTTACCTAATAAATTATCACAAGGAACACCCTCTCAGTATTATGTACAAAGAACTGTTAATCCAAGTATATTTTTATATCAAACTGCTGGTTCAAATTATTCTAATGTTTCTAATCCAAGTAATTTTCAATTTATATTTTACTATTTAGCTAGAATTGAAGATGCTGGAACTTATACAAATACAGCAGATGTTGTATTTAGATTTTTACCGGCATTAACTTCTGGTCTTGCTTATTATTTATCAGTTAAACACGCTCCGGAAAAAATTGAGCAATTAAGAATGTTATATGAAGATGATTTACAAAGAGCTTTAACAGAAGACAGTCAAAGAACATCTTTATATATTTCACCAAAATCATATTTTGGAGAAGGAATGTAAATGACTACATTTTCAACAGGTAAAAAAGCTTATGCTATTTCAGATAGATCTGGACAAAGATTCCCGTACCAAGAAATGGTGCAAGAGTGGAATGGATCATTTGTTCATTATACTGAATATGAACCAAAGCATCCTCAATTAGAACCTAAAGTTTCAGGAAATGATCCTCAAGGTTTAATGAATGCAAGACCTGATAGAGTAGAACCTGCTGTATTAGTAGAACTTAGCTTTAATCCTTTTTATTCAACTGCAGGAAGCTCAACAATATTAATTAATGATCCAGGCCATGGAAATAAAATTGGAACTTCAATTGTTATAACAGGAGCGTTGGCAGGAAATGGTTTTTCAATTGCAACTTTAACAACTACAGTTGGTTTTACATTAACATCCGTTAGCTCAGATACCTATAGTATTAATTTACCAAATACTGCAAATGCTACAGGATTCTTTGGTGGTGGAGAAGTAAGTATAGGACCATCTGCAGTAGAACTTGATAATAATCCTTTTGTAATAACTACAGGAAGTTCAACAATTAGAGTTAATGAATATAATCATGGACGAGTTACTGGAAATACAGTTGTATTTGCAAATGTAAATGCTTTAAATAATTTTAATACTGCATCTGGATTTACAGTTGATGTATTAACAACAAGTGTTGGATATAATATAACAGTACTTAACGCAAATAATTATACCTTTAATGCCTACTCAGGAACTGCTATACTGACTGGTGTTATTGGTGGACCTAATGTAACAGCACAAACAATATGAATTACGGAGAACTAAGAGATCAAATTAGAAATTATTCAGAGTTATCTGATAACATGTTATCAGATTCAACGGTTGCTATTATTGTACAAAATACAGAAAACAGGATTTATAGAGAAATTAATATAGATGCATTTAGACTATATGCATCCGCTATTACTCTTACAGGAACTTCAACAATATCAGTACCTTCAGGATTACGTAATATTAGATATGTAGAAATGATTAATGGAAGTGGCGAAGTTGTTAATTTATTACAAAAAGACAGTTCTTGGTTAGCGGAATATAATTATAAACCAGGATCCTCTACTTATTATGCAGAACCTAAATATTGGGCAAACTGGAATGCTACAACTTGGTTTGTAGCTCCAACTCCTGACAATAATTATGCAATTAATATTGCATATTATCAACAACCTGCTACTATTACATCTAGTACAACAAGTACGAGCTATATTTCTACCTATGCTCAGGATTTACTTTTGTATGGAAGTTTGGTAGAAACATATAAATATATCAAAGGACCTGATAATATGATACAGGTTTTTGAACAGTCTTATCAACAAGCGAGAGAATCTTTCGGTGTTGAACAAACGGGTAGAAGAAGAAGAGACGAATATGTTGATGGAGAACCACGAGTTGTTGTGGATGCTCCACCACCAGGAAAATAACAAGGAGTTAATATGGCAAATATAGTACCAGATAGTTTTAAACAAGAACTGTTCTTAGCAACACACAATTTTTCAACAAGTGCAGGTAATACTTTTAAATTAGCACTTTACACAACTGTAAGTGGTTTCTCTACAGGAACTACAAATTACATTACAACTAACGAAGCTAGTGGTACTGGATATTCTGCAGGTGGAACTACATTAGTTAACTCTACAGTAACCGTTGCTCAAAATATTTCTTTTGTTAGTTTTAATAATGCAACTTTTTCTACTGCAACACTAACAGCTTCTTGCTGTTTAATTTATAACAGCACACAGTCTAATAAAGCAGTTGTTGTTTTAGATTTTGGTGGAAGCAAAACTTCAACTAACGGCGACTTTACTATTCAGTTCCCTACCGCTAATTCTACTAGCGCAGTTTTAAGGATCTCTTAGTAGATCCGCCATAAAAAATTATGGCTAATAATTCTTGGGGCATATACACTTGGGGTGCAGGTTCTTGGGATGAACAATCCGTTGATGTAGTTATTCCTATTGGTCCAACAGGATGGGGAAGAGATACTTTTGGTTCAGGAGCATGGAATCAAGATTATCCTGGCGCAGAAGTTTCTACACAAACCGGAACGGCTGTTGTAAATGCAAATGTTAATGTAGTTTTATCTTCTTCAGAACTTGGAATATCTACAGGTACTGTTCAAGTTATTGGAAAAACAAATGTTACAATAACTGGAAATCAACTTACACTTACAATTAATAATGCAACTATAATTGCTAAAGCAAATATAAATGCAACAGCTAATCCATTAGATTTATTAGTTCAAAATCCAAGTGTTAGTGCAAAATCATTTACAGAAGCAGTTGTTGGAAATGAATTAGCTACACAAACTGGAACTCTTAACTTTAAAATAGATCAAAGAATTTCAACAACAGGATCTTCTGTTCAAGTTGCAACAGGTACTGTTACAATTGCTTTACCCACTTTAATTGATGTTACAGGAAATAGCGTAATTACTTCTGTTGGAACAGCTACAATCACTGGTAAAGGTAATATTGCTTTAACTGGATCTGAATTATCAACATTAACAAATACACCAGAAATAAATGCGGGTGTCTATGTTACAACAACAGGATCAAGTGTAATTATTTCAACTGGAACTGCTACAGCAACAGCTAATACCTATGTTGTAATAAGCGGAAATCAAGTAAATATAGGAGTAGGTACTGTAAGTATAAGCACTCAAAATAGAATAAATGTATCAGGAAATTTATTGACTTTATTAACAGGAAATCCTAAAGTGTTCTCTTGGGAACCTATAAACCCATCAACAGGTCAATCTTGGTCTGCAATAGATCCTACTACAGGACAAACTTGGAGCACTATAAATGCTACAACTGGTCAAACATGGGTACAATTACCTTGATGACAAAACCTTAAAAAAGTGATAAGGAGACTATAATATGGCAAGTACATTTAGTAATTTAGGATTAAACTTACAAGCAACTGGCGAAAACTCAGGAACATGGGGAGCCATTACAAACGTCAATCTACAAGAAATTGATAATGCTATTTCTGGTGTTTTTACTTTAACTATAACTGGTTCTACAACTTTAGCTTTTACAACAAATTCATCATCTACAACATTCACTGACGAGTCAGGAAGAAATAAAACAATTATTCTTAATGGTGCTTTATCTGCAACAACAGTTACAATCACAGTTCCTAATATTGAAAAAGATTATGTTATTATAAATAATTCAGGAGCAACTGCTACTATTTCATCTGGTGGTTCTACAACTGTATCTATTGGAACAGGTTCTAAAAACTATGTTATCGTAGATCCAAATACAACTTCAGTTATTTCAGCAGTACCTGCAGCAAGTCCTGGTGGAACAACAAATTCTGTTCAATATAATAGTTCAGGATCTTTTGCAGGATCAACTAATTTTACATTCAATGGAACGACTGTTGCTATGCAAACTGTAACAGTTTTAAATTTAACTTCAACTACTGAAAGTGTAACAAATTTAACAGCAGTCAACGCTACTGTAACGAATGCAGTATTTTCAAGCACAGCTAATTTTTTAACAAGATCTGAATTAAGATTTCAAGATGCAGCAGGAGGTGAATATATAGGTTTAAGATCATCTACAACTGTTGCAACATCATTTACATTAAACTTACCAACAACATCAGGAACAGCAAACCAAGTTATTCAAACAGATGGTTCAGGTAATTTATCTTTTGCAACAGTATCTGGTGGAGCTCAATGGCAAGCAGTTACAAGTTCAACAACTTTCAACGCTACAGTTAAATATGGATATTTTGTAAATACATCTAGTAATGCAATTACTTGTACATTACCAGCATCACCAACACAAGGTGACTTTATATCATTCATTGATTACGCAGGAACGTTTGACACTAATAATTTCACAGTAGCTAGAAATGGTAACCCAATCCAAGGTTCGGCAACAGATTTAACGGTGGCAACAGAAAGAGCAGGATTTACACTTGTATATGCGGATTCAACACAAGGTTGGCTGTTACAGAATAATTAACGGAGGTTTGAAATGACAACCTTTAAAGGAATACGAGGCACAGCGATACAGTCAGTATCGTCAGATCCAACAAATCCAGAAGTCGGTCAGATTTGGTATAATAATACAATTGGAGTTTTGAAAGGTTATAGAAGTATTGGAGGAGCATGGGCATCAGGTCCAAGTTTAACAAATAATCAAGCATATGGAGCAGGTGTAGGAACTCCAACAGCAGCAGTTATATTTGGTAATACTCAAACTCCTACAATTATAACTCAAAAATATAATGGTACATCTTGGACAACAAGTGGAAATATGAATACCCCAAGACATAGTTTAGCAGGAGCAGGTACTCAAACTGCAGCTTTAGGATCTTTTGGAAGTGGAGGTGTTGGTGGAGCAACTACTACTGAATCTTTTAATGGAACAAGTTGGACTTCAGTAACTTCTGGAAATACTGGAAGAAGGTATTTATCAGGAGCAGGAACACAAACAGCCGCCGTTTCATTTGGAGGAGTAAATCCAGGTGGTAATTCAGCAGCAACAGAATTATACAATGGAACCTCTTGGACAAATAGTGGAAATATGAATACTGGAAGGGGTGTTTTAGGTGGTTGTGGAACACAAACAGCAGCTTTAGCTGCAGGGGGTGGAATTTTTCCTCCTGTTTCACCATCTTCAGCTTCAGAATCATTTAATGGGTCTACTTGGACAAGTACATCAAGTATAAATACTTCAAGACAATTACAACAACAATTGGTTGGTTCTCAAACATCTGCTTTAATTATGGGTGGATATACAACAACTTTTTCAGGGGTTACAGAATCTTGGAATGGAACAAGTTGGACTTCAATACCTGCTACTTTAGGAGCTGCAAGAAATGTTGGAGAAAGTGTAGGAACTCAATCAAAAGCTTTAATAGCTGGAGGTGCACCATACGGAACTTCAACTGAAATTTATACAGATCCAACATATGCAACACAAAAAATAACAACCTCATAACATGACAACATACAAAGAAATTTTTGGTAAATATGTATTAAACCTAGCATCCGATCCAACATCCGATGCTGAAGGACAAATTTGGTATAATACCACTTCGGGAACATTTAAGAGTGTAGTGGCTACAGGTGCTTGGACATCAGGTGGAAATTTAAATACTGCCAGATATGCTTTAGGTGCAGCAGGTACTCAAACAGCTGCAGCTGCTTTTGGTGGTGATAAAAATCCAACAGTTCCAAGACAAGCAAATAATACAGAATTATATTCGGGATATACTTGGGTTAATGGTAATACTATGAATACTGCTAGAACCACTTTAACAGGATTAGGTACTCAAACAGCTGCATTAGGAGTTGGTGGTTATATACCAGGAACAGGTAGATCAACAGCAGTAGAAAAATATAATGGTTCAACTTGGACATCTGTTACTGGAATACCAACAGCTACGAATAATTTAGCAGGAATAGGAATTCAAACAGCAGGTTTAGTTTTTGGTGGAGCTACTTCTCCTACTGCGATAACAAATGCTACTCTTTCTTATAATGGAACAAGTTGGACAGCAGGTGGAAATATGAGTACCACAAGAAGAATATTAGCAGGATCTGGAACAAATACAGCAGGACTTGCTTTTGGTGGAGATACAACTTTAGGAGGAACAGGACCTGTTGCAACTACAGAATCTTATAATGGAACTAGTTGGACAACTGTTAATAATTTAAATACTGCTAGATATGGTTTAGCAGGCGCTGGAACACAAACATTAGCTTTAGCTTTTGGTGGAAATCCTGGTGGAACAGCAACAGAAATATATGATGGAACTTCTTGGATTACAGTTACGTCTATGGGAAGTGGTAGATATTTAATTGGTAATGCTGGAATTGCTACAGCAGCTTTAGCTGTATCAGGATCAGGAGCTTCTCCTTATAATAGAACAGAAGAATATACTCAAACATCTTTATCTCCAGCTACTGGAGCTTGGGCGAGTGGAGGAGCTTTAAGTACAGCTAGAAGAGGATTAACAGGTGCTGGCACGCAAACAGCGGGGCTTGCTTCCGGTGGATTTACAACAACAGTAGTAGCAAATACAGAAGCTTATAACGGAACAAGTTGGACAGCTGGAGGAAATTTAGGAACTGCAAGATATATTACAGCAGGAGCAGGTACTCAAACTGCAGCATTAATTACTGGAGGATATGTGCCAACTGGAGCTACTAATGCAACAGAAAAATATAACGGTACTTCTTGGACATCAAGTGGTAATTTAGGAACTGCAAGATATTTTTTTTCTGGTTGTGGAACTCAAACTGCAGCAATAGCATTTGGTGGTCAAACGGGTCCAGGTGTTGCAAATAGTTATAAAAATAATACAGAATCATTTAATGGTACATCTTGGACAGTTGGAGGAAATTTAAATACTGGAAGAGAACAAATAGGATCAGCAGGAACACAAACTGCTGGTTTATGTTTTGGAGGAACAGCTAGTGCTGGAACTTTTACAGCAGCCACTGAATCTTATAATGGATCAACTTGGACTTCTTTAAATTCAATGAATACTGCAAGATCTTTATTAGCAGGAGCTGGTACTCAAACTTTAGCTTTAGGATTTGGCGGTGGAACACCTACTGATACAGGAGCTACAGAATTATACAATGGAACAACTTGGATATCAGCACCACCAATGGCAACAGCAAGACAAAATTTAGGGGGCGCAGGTACTCAAGCTGCAGGGTTAGCTTTTGGGGGAGGATCACCAAATGTAGCAACTACAGAAGCATGGACAGGACCAAATACCTCTAATAACTACAAAACTATAACTACAAGTTAGTTTACATTATGAATAAATTGACTTATAATAACTAACCAAGGAGCATAAATATGGCACTTTTTATATACGGTACAGCAGAAAACACAGGCAAAGGTTTTTTTACTGCAGAAGATAGAAGAAACTTTTTCTTAAGAGGATTTCCAGGCGATGTTTGGGTAATCGGAAATAATGAAAAAGGAGCTTTATGGCTTGCAGAAAAAAACGGAGTTGAAAAAACTAAAGCAGAAGCACAAGCAATTGTTGATGCAGAAGTTGCAAAAGCTCAAGCAGCTTATGACGCTTTACCAGAAGACCAAAAAAATAGACCAGGATTCAATCAAAGACCGACTGCTATAACTTTACCGTAGGTCACTCACATGACGACCTATAATCAGTTAGCAGGATACAGAGTCAACTATCTGGGTTCAGACCCAACTCTCAACACAGGAAACGAGGGACAGGTGTGGTATAACTCCACAACTGGAACGTTAAGATCATTAGTACAATTAAAAGCTTGGAGCGCTGGTAGTAATATGTCTACTGCTAGAACTGCTTTAGCTGGTTGTGGAACTCAAACTGCAGGACTTGCTTTTGGTGGTGTAACAACAGTTAATACTAATGCTACAGAAGAATATTCTGGATATACTTGGTCAGCAGGAGGAAATTTAAATACAATCAGACGTGATTTAGCAGGAGCAGGAATTCAAACTGCTGGTATAGCTTTTGGAGGTCGTAATCCAAACCCTACAAATTTAACTGCAACAGAAAAATATGATGGTACTTCTTGGACATCAAGTGGTAATTTAGGAACCGCAAGACGTTCTTTAGCAGGAGCAGGTATACAAACAGCTGGTTTAGCATTTGGAGGTGTTACAACAACACAAGTTGCAAACACAGAATCTTTTAATGGTTCTACTTGGACAGCAGGTGGAAATATGAATACAGCTAGAAATTCTTTAGGAGGAGCTGGCACTCAAACTGCAGGGTTAGGATTTGGTGGTTTTTCAACGGTTACAACTAATATTACAGAATTATATAATGGGTCTACTTGGACAACAGGTGGAACTATGAATACAGCTAGATATAATTTAGGAGGAGCAGGTATACAAACAGCTGGAATCGGTTTTGGTGGTTATACAACTGCAAATGTTGCAAACACAGAAGAATATGATGGATCAGTTTGGGTAACTAGTACAAATTTAACTACAGCAAGAAGAGAATTAGCAAATGCAGGAACTAGGTCTGCAGCTTTAGGAGCTGGTGGGTATACAACTGCAGTATCATCTGCAACCGAAGAATTCAACTCTACAATCTATTCGCCAGCAACGGGTGCTTGGGCGAGCGGCGGGAATATGGGAACGGCAACAATTTCAGGTTCAGGGGCAGGAACTCAAACTGCTGCTTTAGCATTTGGTGGTTCTACAGGAAGTCCAAGTAGTGGAACTAGAAGTGCTGTAACTCAAAAATATGATGGTACTTCTTGGACATCGACAGGGAATTTAGGATCTGCTGTATATGCAAATGCAGGAGCAGGAACACAAACTGCTGCTGTAAATTTTGGAGGTAGTACTGCACCAACTGTTAGATCTGCGGTGACAGAAAAATTTAATGGTTCTACTTGGACTACAAGTGGAAATATGAATTCTGGAAGACAAGCTTTAACAGGTTTAGGAACTCAAACTGCAGCAATTGGTGCGGGTGGTTATGCATCTAGTGGACCTCCTTATTCAGTAGATGCTCTTTCAGAATCTTTTAATGGTACAAGTTGGACAACTGGAAATAATTTAAATACAGCTAGATATTATTTAGCAGGATGTGGTACACAAACATCTGGATTAGTTTTTGGAGGAGCTCCACCTGCAAGTGGTTTATCAAATACTGAATCATATAATGGAACTTCTTGGACAGCAACTGGAACTTTAAATACAGCTAGAAGAAATCTTGCAGGATCTGGAACTCAAACTGCTGCTTTGGCTGCAGGTGGTAGTAATCCATCTGTTGTATCAAATACTGAATTATTTGATGGTACATCTTGGGTATCAAATCCTCCAATGACTACAGCAAGAACAGCTTTAAGATCTGGATCACAATCTCCTAATAGTGTTTCAGTTGTTTTTGGAGGAACAACAGCTACTGCTATAACTAGCGCCACAGAAGAATGGTCAGGACCTCAAACTACAGCAACTGCTTCTACCTTGACAACATCATAAAATATGTCTATATCTGTTGCAATGACAGAGAAGAGAAATATTAAAAGTTTAATACAGCAAGAAGAAGCTCATTTAAACAATCTACTAGATCCAAATGATCTTAATTCATTCAAAGGAATGGTTGAGGAACTTCGTGATACTTGGACAAAAAAACAAATATTCAGAACAGAAACAGAAGCTAGAATTTCAGTGCTTCAAGATGCAAAATATCCAACCGTATCTGCTAAATATTGGCAATGCGTTAGAGAACAAAACGTATTTTTAGAAAATTTAATGTCATTATCTTTTGATTACAGACGTAATGATGCAAAAATTAAATGGTTAGAAAAGAAAATAGAAACTGAAACCGATGAATATAAATTAGAATGTTATAAAATAGATTTAGATGAAAAGATTTATGCAAAAGCTAATATGGAACTTGTTGCAAAAGATCGTATGAGAGAAATTAATATGTGGTCTAATTTAAAAAAAGAATTTGATGATGGATCCTTTGACACTAAAAATGTTAATACTCATCAATTAGAATCTTATCACCAAATTATGAAAAACAAGGCAGAAACATTAACACCAGGATCTTCTCAACCTGAAGTATTTAATGTTCTTGGACAATTACAAACTATTGAAAGAGTTAAGAAAGAATTAGGACTATTAAAAAATGATGAGAAGAAAGCAATTGGACAACCTACCTTCGGACAACAATCCAAGTAAGGAATTATTCTTTTTAGTCGCATTACCAAGATCTGGTAATACACTATTTGGTTCGTTAATGAACCAAAACCCAGATATTGCTGCAACTCCCAATTCTATTACATTAGAAATAATGAAAGATTTATTTTTACTTAAAGAAACTGATGTATTTAAAAACTATCCAGATCATAAATCACTAGATAACGTTTTAGATATTGTTTTTGATACTTATTATAAAGACTGGCCGCAACGTTATATTATAGATAGGGGTCCTGTAATGACTCCTGGTAATTTTATGTTGATGAATAAACATTTTAAACGTCCATTTAAATGCATTATTATATTAAGAGATTTATTAGATGTTCTTGCCTCTTACGTTAAATGGTTTGAAAAAGAACCAACAAGCTTTGTTCATAAATTTGGTAAACAAACTGTTGAAGAAAAACTTTGGATGTTAATGAATAAAGATGGAGCCATTGCTAAAGATTTAGAAGCTATAAAAAATTCTTATAACTATCCAGAAATGTGTCATTATTTAAAATATGATGATTTAGTAAATAATACAGAAATTGAAATAAATAAAATATATGACTTTTTAAAAATACCAAAGTTTAATCATAACTTTAAATTCTTGAATCAATTTAAAATAAATGGTATGGGTTATGACGATACAGTAGTTGGAAATAAAATGCATACGATTAGAGAAGAGATTAGAAAGGAAGAAAATCCTTATAGGTCACAATTGCCTAAAAGCATTGTTGATGCCTATGGACATATAAAATTTTAATGAACAAATATCATATTAGATATAATACTAAACATGGTGAAAGTGATTTAGTTTGGAGAATATTTGAAAATGGTAAAGAAACTTTAGCAAAAAATTTAAATATAAAAGTACCTGTATTTGATGAATGTACTTTTGAAGATGGAATACAAAAATGGAATATTTGTTGTATTGGTAAATTAACAATGATAGAAGGGAAAGCAGAAATAAGATGAAGATATTAATATTTGGATTACCAGGATCAGGCAAAACTACATTTGCAAAGAAATTAATAGAAGGCAAAAAGATACCTCATTTTAATGCAGATGATATTAGAAAGCTATTTGAAGATTGGGATTTTACAGATTTAGGTAGAAGACGACAAGCAAATAGAATGATGACCATGTGTGATCTTGCAGTTAATCATGTAGTTGTAGACTTTGTTTGTCCATTTGAATCTTATAGATCTTTTTATGATATGAAGATTTGGATGAACACTATTAATAAAGGAAGATTTGAAGATACGAATAAAGTATTTGAGAAACCTAAAAAGGTAGATTTTGAAATAACTGATTTCAATTACGATAACATAATAAAGGAGATACATGATAGACTACTCTAAACCAACAGCACAGATGTTAGGTAGATGGCAACCATTCCATGATGGACATTTAGCTTTATTTAAAGAGATATTAAAAAAGACAGGTCAAGTTGTTATTATGGTTAGAACAATGCCACAAACAAATAATAATCCATTTGAATTTGAAGATATAAAGAAAAGAATTGAAGAAAAGCTTAAAGACTATGCAGGTAAATTTGATGTTGTAAAAGTACCAAATATTACCAATATATGTTATGGTAGAGATGTTGGCTACAAGATTGAAGAAATTGTATTACCAAAAGAAATACAAGAAATATCTGCAACAAAGATTAGAAAAGAGATGGGATTATGAAATTTAATTTTACATTTTTAGGTCAATCAATCTTACGCTATGAAACGCCATTAGATATATTTCATGCAATCAATCAAACATATGAACAAAATTTTAATCAGTTAGAACCTGCTAATAAACAACTTGTAGGTAAAATTAAAAAAGAACATTCTTTGTTTTATAACGGAGATGATGAGTCCAAAATGAAAAGACATAATATGTTACCAGCTAATGTATTAGATTGGTTTATGCAAATGTATCATCACTATTTAGAATTTAATCATATTAGAGATTATAAAACTCATTTAAATTCCATTTGGGTAAATGAAATGGTAGCTCATGAATATAACCCATGCCATACACATCAAGGTAATTTGTTTACAGGGCTATCTTCAGTAATGATTTTAAAACTTCCTTCTACTTATGGAATTGAATATTCAGCATCTGAATCACCACAAAATGGTAAACTCCAATTAATGGGTGCAGCTAATGGTCAGTTTGCAAAAATAGATTATGAGCCACCAATGAAATTAAGAGACTTCTATGTGTTTCCATATGATATGAGACACTGTGTCTACCCATTCAATGGTACAAATGAAACAAGAAGAACACTTGCTGCAAACTGTGATGTTCTTTATAATCCAATAGCTAACAGAGGTGCACAATGACAATACCTTTTACATATTTAGTAAAACATATACCTACTAATAGGTATTATTATGGAGTTAAAATTAAAAAAGGATGTCATCCATACGATTTATGGACTAAATATTTTACTTCTTCTAAAAAAGTAAAAGGTCTAATTAGAAGATATGGAAAAAAATCTTTTGTATTTGAAATAAGAAAAACATTTAAAACACCACAAGAAGCTTTAAATTGGGAAAATAAAGTTTTAAGAAGAATGAAAGTTATACACAGAGATGATTTTTTAAATCAATCCGATAATTTACGTGTAAATCCTGTTTTATTAAGTAAAACAAGAATGGGTAAAGGTAATCCAATGTATGGTAAAAAAATGACAAAAGAACATAAAGAAAAAATAAAAAATTCATTAATTAAAAGATATAAAAAAATGGAACATCATACTAAAGGAAGAAAACATACACCTAAATTTTTAAAATTTTTAAGTAAAATTAATAAAGGAAAAAATAATAGAATGTATGGTGTTAAAATGTCAAAAGAATCTAGGAAAAAAATGTCAATTGCTAAATATAAATACTATGAAAGGATGAGAAAAGTAGCATGAGTATAATTTTAGAACCACGTTGGAAGTCGTTGATTGTAGAGACAACAACTCCATTATTTACACCAGAACAATGTCAATTAATTATAAATGCAGGTCGTGCTGAACCTAGAGAAGACGGTCAGGTGGGCGGTGGACAAGGAGGAACCATTGATACTAAAGTAAGAACCTCTCACATTAGTTGGATACCATTTAATAAAATGCCTGAAATGTATAAAACTCTTGAAAGAGTAATGAAACAAACAAATGGTAATCATTTTGGATTTGAAGGAATGCAAATAACAGAACCTGCTCAATATACAGAATACCCAGCAGGTGGTTTTTATGATTGGCATATAGATTCAGATATTAATTGTGTAAATGAACCACCGGTTAGAAAAATATCTATGACTTGTTTATTATCACATGAATCTGAATTTGAAGGTGGTGGACTTGAATTAATGTCAGATGGAAAGATCGCAAGACCTAAACAAGGACAAGCTATTTTCTTTGCATCTTTTATTAGACATCGTGTAATACCAATAACTAAAGGTACAAGAAAATCACTTGTAATGTGGTTTGGAGGAACTCCATTTAAATGATGAATAGAGAATTATTTTTTGCAACACCTATTTATGTTGCTGATGTAGGAAGTCCACAATTAAATAAACATTTAGAACATAACATTGTTGAATGGTCTAAAAAAGATAAAGGTGTTCAAAAAACTAATATGAACGGATGGCATAGTGAAACAAATATGCATACACTTCCTGAATATAGGGATTTAGTTGAATTATTATTTCAAGCACAGTTTCATATTTACAAAGAAGAGTTATTAGATAATGAACCTTTTCTTGGTAATATGTGGGCAAACATTAATTATAAAGGTGGATATAATAGACCTCATATGCATCCTAATTCATTATGGTCTGGAGTTTACTATGTTAAGACACCAGAGAATTGTGGACATTTAAAATGTGAAGATCCAAAGTCAGTTGCAGCGATGACTCATCCAAGAAGAAAAGAAGGTCAATTACCATCTTATTTATGGAGAGAAGTTCATTATAAACCAATTGCAGGAAGACTCATTATGTTTCCAAGTTGGTTGAATCATTGTGTAGATCCAAATGAATCTGATGATATAAGAATATCAGTATCATTTAATTTTTTACAAGCAGGTATGCAAGCATGAGTTTCGCCAAGAACAAATATCAAGTTATTAAAAAAGCAATACCATATGAACTTGCTAATTTTATATTTAACTATTTCCTACTTAAAAGAGACGCTGTTAATTATCTATATACAAATAATATAGTAGCAGAAAATGGAATGCTAGGAACGTGGAAAGATCAACAAGTTCCAAATGTATATTCTCATTATGCAGATTTTGTTATGGAAACATTACTTATGAAAGTAATGCCTATAATGAAACAACAAACAAATTTAGATTTAATACCTACCTATTCTTATGCAAGAATTTATGAAAAGGGATCTATCTTAAAAAGACATAAAGATAGACCTTCATGTGAAATATCTACAACATTAAACCTTGGTGGAGATGCTTGGCCAATATTTATTGATCCAACAGGATCTAATAACGTAATAGATGAATATAAGAATATAATGAAACCAGATGCACCAAAAGGTATTAGAGTGGATCTAGAACCTGGTGATATGTTAGTATATTCTGGTTGTGAATTAGAACATTGGAGAGACGAGTTTACAGGGAATATTTGTGCTCAAGTTTTCTTGCATTATAACCATGTAAATGGACAGTTTGCAGATTCCAATTTATATGATAAAAGACCTCTATTAGGATTACCACCTTTTACTAAAAAATAGTATAAATCAACAAATTTGGTGGTATAAGTAAGCTTATGCCAATTACAAAAGTTAAATTTCCACGTCCCGGTATTAACAAACAGGATACAGCTTACGGAGCTGAAGGCGGTTGGACTGACTGCGATAATATGCGATTCCGTTATGGAGTTCCTGAAAAGATAGGCGGATGGCAAAACGTTGCACCACCATTACATCTTATTGGTGTTGCAAGAGATATCCACAACTATAACGATTTAGCTGGAGATTCATTATGTGCAATCGGCACAGATAGAAAACTATATATTTATTACGATAACAACTATTATGACATTACACCTATATCTACTACACAAGCTGTAGTATTTTCATTCACTTCAGGAACAACTATTGTAGAAGTTACTTCAACTTCTAATGGAGCTGTAGAAGGAGACTTTGTTACATTTTCAGGTGTAACTGGAGTTAGTGTTGGAACAACTACTATTACCAATACTACTATGTCTCAAGAATTTGAAATTCAAGAAATTACAAACGCTAATACATTTAAAATAAATGTAGCAGATCTTGGAACACCTGCAT
>Ga0214923_10004780_pt1 | contig 16133 bp, 13 predicted proteins | sample LL1510_MetaG_FD_177993 | JGI IMG/M metagenome (GOLD analysis project Ga0214923, IMG submission 177993) | Freshwater microbial communities from Lake Lanier, Atlanta, Georgia, United States - LL-1510 | ecosystem: Environmental > Aquatic > Freshwater > Lake | place: USA: Georgia | collected...
ACCCGTGGCTGTATTTGTTGTTGGTGATTCATCGTTTATTATTATATTTCCTCCGGTGATTATACTTCCCCCAATACCCGCCCCTCCTCTAACTTGTAAGGCACCCGTAGCGGTATCGGTTGTTGCTGCTGTATTGTTTACTATTATATTCCCTCCCGTGAATATATTTCCCCCGATACCCACCCCTCCTCTAACTTGTAAGGCACCCGTAGCGGTATTGGTTGTTGCTGCCGCATTGTTTACTATTATATTCCCTCCCGTGAATATATTTCCTCCGATACCCGCCCCTCCTCTAACTTGTAGAGCACCAGTAGCGGTATCGATTGTTGCTGCTGTATTGTTTACTATTATATTCCCTCCCGTGAATATATTTCCTCCGATACCCGCCCCTCCTCTAACTTGTAAGGCACCAGTAGCGGTATCGTTTGTTGCTGCTGTATTGTTTACTATTATATTTCCTCCCGTGAATATATTTCCTCTGATACCCGCCCCTCCCCTTATTTGTAAGGCACCTGTAGCGGTATCGGTTGTTGCTGCTGTATTGTTTACTATTATATTTCCTCCCGTGAATATATTTCCTCCGATACCCGCCCCTCCTCTAACTTGTAAGGCACCCGTAGCGGTATCGGTTGTTGCTGCCGTATTGTTTACTATTATATTTCCTCCCGTGAATATATTTCCTCCGATACCCGCCCCTCCCCTTATTTGTAAGGCACCTGTAGCGGTATCTGTTGTTGCTGCAGTATTGTTTACTATTATATTTCCTCCAGTGAATATATTTCCCCCGATACCCGCCCCTCCTCTAACTTGTAGAGCACCTGTAACGGTATCTGTTGTTGCTGTTGTACTGTTTATTATTATATTACCCCCCGTGAATATATTTCCTCCGATACCCGCCCCTCCTCTAACTTGTAAGGCACCAGTATTCGTACTTGATGTTTCCCGTGAACTATTTATGTATATATTTCCTCCAGTGAATATATTTCCCCCGATACCCACACCTCCTCTAACTTGTAAGGCACCAGTATTCGTACTTGATGTTTCCAGTGAACTATTTATGTATACATTACCCCCAGTGAATATATTTCCTCCGATACCCGCCCCTCCTCTAACCTGTAAGGCACCTGTAGCGGTACCACTTGATTCGATAGAGCTATAAATAATCGCATTCCCGCCGATATTTATATTCTTTCCAATACCGACTCCTCCTGCTATCGTAAGAACCCCTGTGCCTGTACTACTTGATTCGATCAACCCATTTATTTTATTATTGGAACCATCCACTCGTAAACTACCAATCATCCATGAGTCTAATGCAACAGCAAACCCACCTTCAGTAGTTAAAGCACCTGCACCAAATCCAATGTCATTGTAGTCAGTAGGTGGATCTCTAGGTCTATAAGTATAGTTATAATTAACGTTAGAATTTGAATTTCCCCGAAGTGGTGATGCAGCAATTGCTGAACTAAATGTGGTTGATGTGGAAACTTCCCCACCCAAATAAGTTATTTGTCCCTGTATTACTAGGTCACCACCACAAAATGTAGTGCCGCCTATGTAGATGTTTTTTGATATTGCCGTTCCACCGCCAATTTGTAATGTTCCTGTATTCGATGTGTATATAATTATATTTCCTGAGGTAATCGCTGATACATTATCATCACTTGTCATTACCAAGACATTTCCGGACGAATACAAATTTCCGGATAAATTTATATCACTTAATGAATTTATGTTTCCAGTTGAGTGTATATCCTTTGCAACACTTAACCCACCGGCGACAACCAACGCACCCGTTGTTTCACTCGTTGAATTAGTAGTATTACGAACTGTTAGAATTCCATTACTAACGTCCAAATTATTTGTTACTACTATGCTATTTGCATATATATTTCCTGTTTTTAAATTATTCGAAAGTGTAACATTACCTACTGATAATGAACTTACATTCAGAGAACCAAACTTTGATTCGCTTCTATCTCCACCCACTATTATATTTCCAAGAACATCTTTACCGATAGTTACATTTGCACCACCCATAGTCAGATTGTTAGTAGTTGTTCCTCCAACGGCCACATTAATTGTATTCGCACCGCCAATATTTATATACTGTGCGTTTGTGGCTGCGTTCATCGTTATTACGTCAGTTGTAACCAAATTAAAGGTTTGGTTTTTGGATTTTATAGCACCGCCGTCAAATATGTTTAAATCACCTGACATACGTATACATCCACTGATATCCAATAGGAAATTTTGCTTGTTGTTAAAAATATTCGGCATATTTAGATAATATAACTTCGAAACTTCTGCACCATTGTCATTATTTTTGACTATCGATAATACGATAGTCGATGAGTCGGTCATAAAAACGCTGGTTATGTCATTATTAGTATCAATAATTCGCGCCCCGATTCCGGATGCATTTAATACATCTTCGCCTACTATTTTCCATGTAGTATAATTGTCATTTGAGCTATATATAATTCCATTATTTCCAACAACGATTGCGTTCATTGATGAATCCAAATATACATCGTTGAATGTTTTATTTGTCATATCCGGACTTGTTACTGACGTCCAAGTTGTACCGTTTCTGGTATATGATAATACGTTCCTCCCTACTGCAACTCCGTTGTTTATATCTACGAATTTTACTGCATTGTAGGATACATCCGAACTTGGATGGGCTGTTGCTGATTTTGGAATTAGCTCCATTTTATTTTGAGAAATATCATATTTGTAGATCACATTTCCACCTACGAAGAATAAATTCCGACCATACCCACCCACACCGGATATTGTGGCATTTGAAACATTGAATGAAGTGTTAACATCGACCGTATTGCTAATAGGAAATGAATATCTGTCAACAAGAAACCCTCCTGAAGATACTTCCTGACCTTTTACTATAGAACCATATTGTATCACCGTGTCTCCATTATCATTCTTTCCACCTATGTATATAAAATTCGAAGATGCGTCCCTTGGAATGTATATGGCAGTCATTATATTTATATCTGAAGTTAATTGAGACCATGTACTACCTCCGTCATCAGTCACCCATGACAGACTAGATGCGCCTCCAACTATTGTTCGTGATGAATTATAACTGTATATAGATGTAAAAGTTATGTCAGCATATATGTAAGTGTCACCTGCATTTAACGGGTTCTTTCGGCTCCAGTTTCTACCACCATCGGTCGTTGTGTACGGATAGTGTTTAGGTTGGGATCCATCGCTTGATTGAGTTTGTCCTCCGATCGCTATTCCGTAGGTAGTTCCATAACTACTCATTTTGGCTATTCGATTAGTAGTAGTCTGGGTCTTTTTAATCTCTCCGTTGTTTACGTGTACCGGCCCATTGATATCCACGGCGTAATCTTCATATTTCGGTTGAAATGTATTGAATCCGGTAGTTGAATTAAATTTAACAAAACCATTACCAGAAACAAACATCATCGACGGCGTAGCATCAACATCTATAGCTGTATTATATACATCGATTACTCCCATGCTCCGTGTAGGATCTTTTGGATATGAACCTCCGCCAATCTGAATTCCGTGTTTGTTTGGATCAACTATATTCATGAATGTATTCGATACATTGTTTATAGACTGTATAGTTAAGGCACTACCGGTTTTTACGTTACTATCTCCATATGCTTCGGGAAAAAAAACCGGTTGTTGACTTGGACCGTAATCTTTATCATAGATTAACAATGTTTCACCGAAAGTAGTGTGTGTGTTACTACTCGTTGGATTATCGCTTATCATCATCTGAGATAATACCTTTACATCTCTGATAGAGTCTATAGATAGAACACTATCCAATTTTGAATATTTTATCAACGCTCCTTGGGCGTTGGATACATCAATTGTGCCTGTATTTGCACTATAAAATTGTATACCAGATTCGTCTGTTCCATTTACAATCACCGCAATCCCGTTATTTGTGGAATTCCTGGCGATAATATTGCGATTGTTTGTGGTTGATGTTTTCAGATTGAATGCCTCTACACGGTTTGATGATATATCTAAGGTTGCCGTTGGTATGGTTTTATTTAATCCAATCATTTGATTGTCGCCTTTCAAAAAAACGTCCTTCGATTTATCAAAATAAAAATTACCCCCGACCATCGCATTCAGACTGACATCTAAACTCGCCACGTTTATCTGCTTACTAACAGTTAAATTATTCGATATGTCTGCGTTTCCGCCTATTGTAAGATCACCGTCAATTGTGAAAACACTCAAGAAAGCATCTCTGATTGTAAATGTATCGGCGACGATAGAGTGGACAGTTATATTGTTATTTTTCTCCAATTTATTTGTTCCGCCATATTTCCGGAATGACATATTTGTATACACTAGTATCCTACTTTTTTATATGTCGATAAACGGATTCATAAAACATCTTTACTTTGGGATTCGCTTTTATCCTACTCGGATTGAAACCAGCTAGATATAATCCATCTAATGATTGTATGCGAGACAACGCAACATACGTCTGGCCGTATTCAAACACGCCATTTCCAATGTCAATTTGCGCCCTAGCGAGAGTAGCCCCTTGGATCTTATGTATCGTCATCGCCCATGCCAACTGAAGCGGTATTTGACTTATCGCTATGGTTGGATACTCAGAAGACTGCCAAGTATGGGGACTAATCACAACTGTTAGTCCATTGGAGAATTTTACTTGAGGTCTATTCTCAGAACCTTCGAACCCAGTGACAACACCCTGTGAGCCATTGCAGATACCTCGTTCCATATCTAGATTTACAGTGCACATTACCGACGCGCCGCATTTCAATTGAAAATCGGGTATACATGGTGTATTTGCCATCAATTGTTCTAGTTCGTAATCCTCCTCTGTTTTCGACAAACCGCGACATTCTAGGAGAACATCTGCTTCAATTTCTTTATTGGTATCCGCATAAACCATGCAATTCCGCATTTTATTAACCACATAATCGATCGCTGGTGCTTCTATCTTTTCAAACAATATTTTATTCAGATAATCTGCTCTAGCACACACTGGATATAGTTTCGTTAGAGCTGAACCGTTATATAGTTCGGCATCATAGTCTCGTTTTACATATTTTCGTAAAATGTCCGCATTTTCCGATGAAAGTTCTCCCGTTCGTATTTGCGATAGGATCTCAATATACTTCGTATCGGTCTGGCGGAATATGGTCTTCAGTTCGATGTGATGTTCTTTGCGAAATACGCTCCACCACCGATCAGATTCAAAACAGAATTCGCCAGTTGCCGCATCGTTTGCGGTTGGTACTGGAGGCAGCTGGTAAAAATCTCCACAGAATATTACTTGTATTCCACCAAACGGAGCTGGGTTATTGCGAACGACTCGAGCTACCATTTCAAGGGTGTCGAATATCTTTCGACTCATCATAGATACCTCGTCGATTATCAAAATTCTGATCGACTTCCAGTTTTTCTTTGTACGTTTGTTTCGCATCACCTGACCGACGGTTTGTTCGATCGTACCCTTTGCTAGCTTTATTCCGCTCCACGAGTGGATCGTCTTGGCATTGCACCCTAGAAGAATAGAAGCACATCCAGTTAGCGCACACACCTGGATACGCTTGCCGACAACAGTTGCGTGATCCACCAGATGGTGGATCAATTTGGTCTTACCGACACCACCCGGTCCGGTGATTAATAGGTTATTTCCCAATACAAACTGATCGTAAGCATATTGCTGTTCGATTGATAATTCAGACATTTTATACTCGTTATAAAATGTTTTTTTATTTCTTTCAATTTTACAGTGATAATGTATGAATGTCCTGTGTGTAAAGCAGACCCAACCAGTCATTCTCTAGCGAAACTGACGGAAACGGATGATATTGTATATTATTATACATGTCCTGCGAAGGCATCCAAATATAACGACCGTGAGGGTATATTATCACATTATGATGGAGAACTCAATAGCAAGGGCACGAAACCATGGATCTGGATATTTGACTGCACCGGTTTCGATATGCGTCATTCTATGGAAATACGATTGGCAATTGATATGGCAAAACTGATTACACAATCTCATGGCGATTCGCTAGTTAACGTATGTGTCATCAATCCTACGTTTTTTATCCAGATTATCGTAAATGCAATATGGCCGTTTTTATCGCATCATATACGGTCAATTATTGTATATGACGTGGATGGAAAATATACTATGCGTTCACACGATTAGACGTTCTCGATTTGTGTTTCGCGAATTTCGCTTCTCGTTGTGTTTCTTCCAGGATTTCAACAATCTGATTCATGTTCTCTGCTATGAACTCGCGCGTTATTTTTGTTGGCATTTCCTCTGTATTTGATTTAAACGACCAACAACACATAGACGATTCGCGTTCCCGTTCTTCCTTTAACTGTTGTTCTATCGCTTTGCGTTTTAACTTGGCTTCGCGTTTGTCGCTCTCCTCCTTATCCTTGAATGGATCCATTATACCCATTATAAATCTGTTTATGTTCTCTGGATCCTTTATATTCAGGGCTTTGTTACAACATATACTGCTGATTACCCAGTGTTGCTTCATTACTTCTGCGTTTTTTATTTCCTGCAGAAACATCTGATCTACTATAGAGAACGCGGACTTGAGAACCAGAATTTCTCTTATAAACTCACGTTTCATATTAAAAAGATCTACGACACGTTTTTTCTGGTCGGGTTCTAAATCGTTATTTGCCTCTCGCAATGCATTGAAATATCGTAACTCGTTCTTGATGTTCTTAAGTGAGATGATCGCACGTTTCTTTTTGTCTTCTATTTTTTTGATTATGGCAAAAACGTTTGTATTGTATACGATGGGATATCGCAGACGTATCGCTCGTGGTACTATGAATTGATTGGTTTCTTTGATTTCGGCAATTTTCGTTTCGACCATATTCAACGTTTCTATGAGTTTTGTTGAAATTGTTTTATCCCCATCTTCTTCGGGTAACAATAGAATAGAACCCGAAGTAAACTCGACAGTTGTTTGTAATTTATCGTATTTATGGGCGGATATTTTATGTGCTTCTGCTCTTGCATCCAATTTCAAGTAGTTTACGACAGACAGTAGGAATGCGATTAGTGCATTTACCGATGAAATTACGATGGCACCCCATTCATAATCAGTAATGAACGTCGCTAAAACGGTTGCAATAGTCGATAATAATATAGCCGGCATCATCAATTTATTCAAATTGCTCTCCGAATAAGACTTCGACTCCATGTATATGATTTTCTGCCCGTTCAAATAACTCGCCAATATATCCAGTGAATTGGAGAACACATGCGCCTTATCGAAAAAGTTATTGTCTACTGAATTTTCCACTTGTTTATAACTCAATTTTTTGTATTCAATATATTCATTGTATTCTTCATCGTTATCATTTATATGTATTTTGATTATATCTGACTCGTTATCACTATCCTCGTTTTTAGTGCTATCGTTATCACTATCTTCACCGGCTACATAATCGGAGAACTCTACTTGCGTATCAAGCTCTGTATTTGGTTTTGTACTCTCCGAGTTCAGCGTGTAATTCATAATACGTTGTATGCTTTCCATATATAATTATATGACATTATATAAACCGATGACGTTGATATTTATTCATTATATAAGTAATATAAAATGAATTATATAACATAATATATAGTAAATGGATACTTCCTCGTTCATTCTTCATTGGGGACATACGAACGAGAGGGTTGAATATCTGGAAAACGCACTATTGTCCCGGGGTCTCGTTAATCGAAAGAAACTGAATGATATCTATAGATCATGCAATCGCACATTGCCACCCGACCACCTATTGTCCGAGTATCAACACTATGAATATTGGGTAACCCTCGCGCAACTATGTGAGGATTATGATTGGGATCTATATATGGAAAACCCAGTGGATCACGATATAAACAGTATATATTTTGTTTTCGACCCACAGTCTGACATGAAACCGATATATCAATATCCTTATGGTTGCATTTATGAATACGTCGCATATATGGAAAATGCCATAGTTTCGTTATTGTATGGTACGTTGGAAGAATTGCGAATGGAATTTCACAATGATATAAACGAATATGCAGGTTTTTTGGAGTCGTTTGCTATGAAATACGATAATAAGATCATGGACGAATTAGATCCGTCGCTCTGGTTCCATCCGATGAGACGCTATAATCAGATTCGATTCAATGATCTAAGTGAAAGTATCGCATTCTTAGAACATCACATTGTAGAGCAACGAATGGTATGTAAAAAAGCACTGCGTCGAATGCGAAGCTACAGTGGAAATGAAACCGGATATTTGATTATGTTACAATATACATTGTATGGTATGACAGTAAAAAATTATTATCATTGTTATTAATTATTGGATTATTATATCCCCTTAAATACGACTCCACTTCCATATGTCTTCCCCTCCTTTGTCAATACCTTTTTATTCTTGATGCGTCCGCAAATACTCTCTGCGGAATAACCCTTCACATTTCCATCCATGGCTTCAAATACCTTTGTCTGTTTCCCACTGACCTCAACCACTGTTATATTGAATCCGTGTCTGGTTGCCTCTAGCATGCGCTGGTGTGTGTGCGAACCGCCCTGTGGCATCGCAGGATCACCTCTCGGAATAAATACCAATGTGTACTTGTACTTACCCTCTTTATGTCCCTTGATAAGTTTACGGGCGAATTGCTGCGCGTTTTTGTTGTCGCCGCTTCCACCGACCATTCGATCTACTATTTCCGGCGTGATCGTATCGGTCTTCGAATGATTGTCGTTATACAGTGCACCTGCGTCGACACGGGTGGCATATCCAGCTGAGTTCATTACCGCGAGAATACCATTCTCATCCAGATCCACTGCGTTCAGTAGCTCGGCGATTTTATCATCGGATGGATTGTCTACACCGACCTCGAATTCGTTCGTCTTGGTGTGTTTTTGTCCGTCGATAATTTGAGTGGTAGATGAGCCGACACTCGCAACAACAGTGATCGCGTCTCCATCCAGACCTGCGCGCGCGAGTGCTTCCACTAATCTCTGTCCGTCGTTAATCTCATAGAAATTACTAGACTCTAGTTTTCCTTCCTCCTCTTGCGGTGGCGCCACTATGCCGATCATACGCTCGTTGATCTCGATGAACTCTCCATCCAGAAGCTTGGAATAATCCACTTTGACTCGAGAAGTACGAAGAGACACAAAGCAAATACCACTCATTAGAAGGACGGTCACAAAGCTCGGTGCGAGCAAAATCGTAACGTACATTGCTAAGAGTATCATACTTAACACGGTCTTGTCGTATGTGTGGTCCGTTTCATATAGCTTATTACGAAAAGGACCGGTGATGTTGAGTAGGAGTGGCTTGTCGCCAGTATCCGGAAGAGGGTACGTTTCCTCGTACTTCGCGATGATCTTGCGGTAGAGCTGGGTTTTAGAAGACATTATTATTTTGTAGACACTAGTGATAGTTGGTTAGCCGTAAGAATCGTAAATCAATTTTTTCAATCTTAACACAAACTCGCTTAAACCGATCTTCAAGGGTTTAATTCGTAAAGGGTTTAAACACATCGTACGTAAATAATATAATATGAAGATTCTCGTTACAGGTGGTGTGGGCTTCATCGGTTCCAACTTAATACGCCGTTTGTTAAGTGACGGTCATATAGTTTCTTCGTTGGATAACTATTCGACCGGCACTGCGAAAAACGAGGTTTCGGGGTGTAATTATTATATCTGCGATTTGACTGAAATTAGTACAATTGGGGAACGAAACTTCGACGTTATATTCCATTTAGCAGCACTTGCTCGGATCCAACCGTCGTTCAGCCATCCGAATGAAACGTTCCGATCCAATGTAGATGGAACGGAAGCAGTGCTCGAGTTTGCGAGAGCCATAAATGCAAAAGTTGTCTATGCCGGTTCATCGTCTCGATGGCATGATCCTAGAAAATCGCCGTATGCTATGAGTAAATATTTAGGCGAGGAACTATGTAAGATGTATCGCGAGTCACTTGGTTGTAAAATTCAAATCGCGCGATTCTATAATGTATACGGACCAGGTGAAATAACAGACGGTGATTATGCAACGGTTATAGGTATATGGCGTAAGCAGATTCGGGATGGGAACCCTATTACAATCGTCGGCGACGGAGAACAGAGACGAGATTTTACGCATGTAGATGATATAGTAGATGGATTATGTAAGATCATGAACTCGGAATGTTACCACGACGACGCATGGGAGCTTGGAACAGGTGTAAATTACTCGATCAATGAATTATACGCGATGTTTTGCGAGAGGTTCGGTTCTTTATGTAGTCGCATAGATTTACCGGATCTACCCGGAAATTATAGGGTTACATTGAGAGAACATGGAGATGCGTTAGAGAAGTTAGAATGGAAACCTACTGACAAACTGAGAAAATATGTAAGTAATTTACCGAAAACCTAAAATGTTATATATATTATATATAAAATTTCAATGTTAGATAAGATATACTTCGGTTCCGGTGGATTTTATGCATTTTATAACCATTTGGGTGCTATAAAGGAGTTACATAAAGAATATAACAAAACGGAGAGTAAGATAAGTAGAAATATTGTATATTATGGAGTTTCTGCTGGTGCAATTGCATCGATTCTTTGCTATCTGGTATTAGAGGGTTTAATTACATTAGATAAACTACATGAGCTTGTAAATTTTACGAGTGTATTCGGTATATTTGACATGAATCTTACTATGATTGGAATTTCCATGCTTGATCGCTTATTCGAGTGTTGTCCTCTTGATTTACATAAGCGCATTTCAGATGTCATTTATATAGGTGTAACTACACAAAATGGATATAAACACATATCTACCTTTGCATCGAATGCAGATTTATATAATGTTATTGTATGTAGTTGCACTATTGCCGGTGCATCAAACTACGATTCCCAGATTGACGGCGAAACGTGTATAGACGGCGTGTATTCATTTAAATATAGATATATACCAGCGGATACGTTGATTGTTAATTTAAGAGTATTCTCCGCACCGCTATCGTTAACTATACCACCATTCATACTACAAGGTTTACTTATTGAGATGGGTAAACAAAACATAACCGATTACATAGATGGCGATAGATCCGCATTAAACAATGATGATGGTGATGATATAAAAAAATTCAGAGTTCGTGATATATTCGGCATAAACGAGTGGCTATTTATACATGGAATAACGTATAAAAATCCTATTTGGAAGAAACATATTGAATTTAAAACGAATAGTAAATTATCCGAAAATACAAATTCACATGTCGGTTTTTTCGATATCATCAACTATATTCATTATTCCGTCCTGAATCATCGTGATTAACATACTATAGCATTTATAATTCGATACATCATCAAGTGTTTCATATTCGATTGTATTGATAAGCTCATCTCCGTCTACGACATAGCTCGCACGAATGCTAGCAAGCGGCACGTGATCGAATTTCGTTTTTGTTTTCACATTGATGTCTAGGTTGCTATCAAATTTTATATTGACCTCATTATTGCCTAAATCCACATTACACCTAGCGCATTTCTGTGTTTCACCTAGCGCACGAAACAAATGTTTAAATAACACGCACATGTTGAAATTAGTCTCTGTATTTATTTCATACTCATACTCAACAATGATGTTGTTATTTTGCTGATTGAAATCATTTATATATTTGTCAACTATTGCTAGATTATCCTTGTCTTTATCATATGCCCGAGTTAACTTATCTTTAAATGACGCGGGGGTCCTAAATATAATCTTGTGTTTAGTCGTGGTATCAGATACAAATTCAAGTTTTGTCATATATAATATTACTTTTTCTAAATAATATTATTATAACGAATGTATTCAATAACTCATAACTTCTCGTAATGCCTTTTTTATTATAGTTGATAATTTCTTCTTATCGTTTACCAACAATCGCGCAGATGATTGTAACATAGAAAGGCCCATTGCATATTTCATAGCATAATCACATAATACAATGACATTTGTTTTAAGAACTTTTCGTATACCAATATTTACCTCGTGTATAGCAGTTTCGTCTAATTTACCAGTACCTATTGTATCGACAAAGCGAATAAACACGTTATTTAGATCTTTGTACTGTTCGGGGCTAATCTGTTTTACGTCAATAGGTGGAACTACTGTATTCGTACAATGCTTTAATATATCTACTTCGATGTTTCCATTTGCTACTTTTATAAAGCCATCCAATATTCCGTGTGAAAACTCGCGTATTTTATCGGTGTTCTCAATGTGCATTCCAAAATCGATTATTCCAATCTTACATGTATCTCCGTCAGGTATGCAAAAAATATTACCTGGATGAAGATCTACGTGACATATATCACTGAAATAACTCGTTATAAATGTAAAGTTAAATAATAATTCACATGCATGTTCTCTATACCTATCCTCAATGTCGTAACATGTTGTACCTCCGATACGATCCATCAATATAAATTCTGTATTCACGCGATCCTGTTCTGAATTGTAAACAAACGGTATTATTATATCATTCACATATTCTTCAATTGAAGTCTTTGTCTTTACTATTGCCTCTATTTCTTTATCAAAATTGCATTGTGTCAGTATGTAATCTTTCGTTTCAATAAAGCTCTCTAGATTTGCTAGAATTTCATCCAAACATCCAAATGGATATGTTATGAAGCGTACAAAATTATATATGCGGGAGAATTGTATATATCCATTCTTAATGCGCGTCATGATATTTTTTCGTCGGATTTTCAGAACGACACGTTTTTTATCTGCATTTACACCCGAAAACACGATGGCCACCATACCCGAATTTATGGGAGTTAGGCTGTCTAAGGTTATCTTATAATCGCTAATCACTTTTACTAGCATTTTGAAATCGATTTCATCATCGGTATAATTAACGTGATCTGTGTTTTTTTTGATAATTTCATCAATTTCGTGTGGCATATTATCGATACCAGCCATAGACTGTAATAGTTTAGTAAACATTACGTTTTTTACCACCATATAGTTTACGAACGAAGGTAATTGGTCCATAAGTAAACGTTTCAGATAATCTAGCATTTATGTAATAAAATAGTATACCATTGTATAATATTTTATATTTGAAGTATATACAATGAATAATCCACTCGACCATATTGTTACATTCAATCTACTAAATATAGAAGGGCGGAAACAAGTAATTCATCATATTCGCAGTTTACTAGACATTGTTATAAATATAGTCTACTTCGGCAGTCCTTCGAAAGCGTATATGAAAGGTTTAGTGGAGATAACCGGTGAGTTGGTTGAATGTATGTTCTTAGATGACGCTAACTTGTTTCCTCAGATAAAGCGAGATTCTACCTTTTTGAATATTCTGGACCGATTTAATAAACTACAGAAAAACGAAGAAAGACAGGTTTTAAATACTATGAACCGTATCTATTCAAATAAAATATTGGACTTCTCTGAACCAACTATTCCCGTTGTTCCTCCAAAACCCCCTCCCGCTCCTCCTACAACAAAGCCGTGATTATTCGATAACAACGTTTAGAAATTCAAACAGATCACCAAGTACGTCGATCTCTTCATTTACAATTTTCTCGTATATATTTATATTGTAATTTCGTAAGAATATATATTCCGGATCAGTCACTGCCAAATCCTTTACATCTACGGATATCTGAATAGATTTAGCCTTTCGGAATAAATCGGATTCGTATAATTTCGAGTTTTGTTTACTCAATTGAAATTTTATTTCTTCCCCTATATCAATCGATGTTTGTCCTGTATTATCTATACTTTCGAGTATCATGAATACAACAACAACACTACCTGGACTAATTCGAGTCACAACGACACGTTTTGGATCGATATCAAGAGATTCCGATAACTTCTGAACGAAGTATGCCTCTAGTATATCGCTCGCTTCCGGCGTTCCGGCCACTGTATAATAATCTACATCAAAGCTCATGGTAATGGTAAGTGACGCACCTTCAATCTTCCGTATATAAAACAAAACGTCAGTTAATGTTTTTTTATATTTTGGATATATCCATGTCAGTGCATATTGTTTATATCTTTCATTCAATACGTAAATCTGAGCGCCCGGTGTATAAAATATGGGTGTATCCGTTATAAAATATATATGTCCCGGCTGAATGATAATCCCATTTGTCGACGTTTCACCATCCGTTATCAGTACCTTATGTTCGACTAAATCACTCTTTAATATAGGAATTTCCAGGATATTACATCCTCTATTGATTCGCGTCGTCAGTGTAAACGTTATTAGATATCCACCCATTGCTATATCATTTTTGATATTTCGTGTACGAATACTACTGCTCATTTAATATTTCTATATAATAATGATCATATTTAAGGGTTTTAAATTAGACGATTCGATCGGATTTGATGATGAAGTCGATCTCGCATGGTATTGTTCTGACGTTAAAAACGTTTTTTGTTGTAATTTCATGGGTTACACACCGAGTGTAAAAAATTTGAGAAGTGATGTTTATGAGTTGTATACGTTGACTGATCGGTGGACTGAAACCATGAGAATTGACGTTTCGGTTGTAACTATCGCTTCAAATGGTCTTAACATTGTAGATGATTTTTTAGCGTTAGTTAAAAAACAATTGATAAACACGGATGAGTATCTAAAATTTATAGGACGATATGACGAGATTCGTTCGTACCTCTATTATAGATTTAGAACGAATTGGGATATGAACCTCGCAAGTTTATTTAAAATATTTGATATATACGATAGAACATGCAGTGCTAATATTATATGTTCCAATCTACTTGAACGTATGTTTATAAGTGTCCCTGAACGATTTGAATCAATAAGTCTAGACGAAGTAATAGAGCTTCCGTTTATAGAAGGTGACTGTTTTTACGTTATATATACGATAAAATATTTGAATATAACGAAACGATATAGGATCAATATTTATCTCGTGTAAAGTCCGTTTGATTTTTATTTAGTGGTAATAATTATATATATTCATAATATATATATAATGTCTGAACCTGTCACCTCTACTACCCCCGTTGCTGATGCTGTAACCATTACTGTTTCTGATATTGAGCCTGACACTAAGGTTGCTGATGATGTCAAGGTTGCTGATGATGTCGTGGTTGTTGCTGATGATACCAAGGTTGCTGATGATGTCAAGGCCGCTGACGCCGAGCCTGTTGTCAGGGCTGCTGACGCCGAGCCTGTTGTCAGGGCTGCTGACGCCGAGCCTGTTGTCAAGGCTGCTGACGCCGAGCCGGTTACCAAGCCTCCTACTAATGCCGATGTTACCAAGCCTCCTACTAATGCCGATGTTACCAAGCCTCCTGCTATGGGAGTCGGAGGTATAGATTTTAATGCATTTAATTCCGCTCTAACGGATTCTATTAAATTAATTGTAAGTACTGCCACTGCAACTCCAATGCAATTAGGCACGATTGTCCTACAAGAGGTCATGAAATTAGTTGTTATATTGACTCCCAAGAAGAACCTACTCTCCGCTATGGCACCGGTTCCGGTCTCACAAAAGCCCGCCGAGCAGGTTACAGATGTTAAGTCTCCACCAACAAAATCCCTTACTCCAACCAATTTCCTAGTAGATGTAATGATTACCAATATTATTAACAACCCGATGCTGCTTGATAATATTAGGCAAATAAATGATACAACCAGTAAGATAAATGCAGCTTTAGATATTGACGAGATAAATACATATAATGATAACATTAGGAAACTTACCTCTTCTCTTTTCCCGTTTTTTACACCCCACATACCTTCGAAATCTGCATAGACTGTTTAAAATGTAAATTATTGATATTAAACCGATGAAGATTTCAAATGGGACGCTTTCAGCGTCTGTTTGGAAACTTATCGGTCATAATCCTTAAGAAAAAATGGAACTTCGTTCCATTTTAATTCTTCAAGGGTTTAAAATGTGTGATTGTTTAATATATATATATATATATATATATATATAATGAACGGAAATGACACAATCGACGAAAAAAACAGGTGTGAAAATATTACTGATGTAATTTCACTTTGTGGTGGAGGTATACCCGCTATATATTAT
>Ga0214923_10004781_pt1 | contig 16133 bp, 16 predicted proteins | sample LL1510_MetaG_FD_177993 | JGI IMG/M metagenome (GOLD analysis project Ga0214923, IMG submission 177993) | Freshwater microbial communities from Lake Lanier, Atlanta, Georgia, United States - LL-1510 | ecosystem: Environmental > Aquatic > Freshwater > Lake | place: USA: Georgia | collected...
TTTGATGACTTCACAAGGGGATTGGCTTTATTTTCGAGCGAAGGGCGTGCGGTTGATTTTATGAACTTAATTATAACCAACCAAATGGCATTGGCTTTTAATTAACTTGCTAAAAGCAATTGTGTCGCACTGGCATGCATGCAAATGGAAGCAGCAGCAGCCACATTGAGTGATTCTTCTCCACCTGGCTGCGCGATACGGACACTTTGAACTGGTGCATCCCACCACTGGTCGGAAATGCCTCGTCCCTCATGTCCAAATACCCACATGCAAGGCGATTGCAGCGCTTTTGAAAATACCAATTCATGAAGCCATTGGCCTCGGTGAGAACTGGTGATGTAAATGGGTAATAAGAGCTTGATCAATGAAGTCATGTCAGCTGATTCGGTGATTGACAAACCAAAGTGAGCGCCCATGCCAGATCGGACAACCTTTGGGGACCAGATCGCCACACTGCCCTTGGTGCTCACCACTTGTTGAAATCCAAAAGCAGCCGCACTACGTAAAACAGTGCCAGCATTACCAGGGTCTTGGATACCATCCAATACCACTGTTGACAATGTAGACGAAAGCCCCTGAGGCTCTGGCAATCGAACAACACATCCGATCCATGCTGGAGATGGCAAGGAACTCAGGCTGTTCATTAAATTTTGAGGAACCTTGATGACCTCTTCAGCATTTGCTTCTAATTGATCGTATGCGTCCGAGGGAACGTGGTCAGAAATGACCAATTGATCAAATCGGAAACCCCGTTGCATTGCAGCTTGACACAAATGCCCGCCTTCGAGCCACACACTTTGCTGAGATCGGTAGGCAGTGTTATCAAGACTTAATTGCTTGATTTTTTTAAACCATTGATTGTCTTTGGACTGAATATGCTTTGTCATTTGCGTTGAAATGGCAATAAAGCGGCAACAGGGGTAAAACTTTTCCGGTGCCAAACTGTAGGACCCCATTGTTGAAGTGCTTGCAAATGAGCTTGGGTACCATAGCCTTTGTGTTGAGCAAATCCAAATTCAGGAAAAATTGCATCAATCGATTCACACCAACGATCTCGTTCAACTTTCGCAATGATTGACGCGGCTGAGATGCTTTTCACTTTGGTATCACCTTTGACGATTGCCTCTGCAAGTACATCAACCACAGGCAGACGATTGCCATCAACCAAAACCTTACCGGGCTTTAATCGCAATCCATTGATAGCTCGTTGCATAGCTAGCATGGTGGCTTGCAAGATATTGAGTTCATCAATTTCTTCAACTGTGCTATGCGCAACTGAACAGCAAAGTGACTTGGCTTTGATCAAATCATATAGGGTGGATCTTTTTTTTTCGCTCAGTTGCTTTGAGTCGGCCAGCCCTGGGATGGGGTACATGTCATCAAGCATGACGGCAGCAGCGAAAACCGGGCCAGCTAATGGCCCTCTTCCTGCCTCATCGACACCTGCTATCAAGTAAGGTCCATCCCAATTCAAAGAGAACTGTTCAGCGGACAAGAATTTTCTCGATGGCATGTGTCGCTAACTTGGCAGTGTCCTTTTTCAAAGACTCATGCAATAGTGTGAATTTGTGCTGCATAACTTGCACTCTGTCTGGTTGATCTATCCAGGCCTGCAATGCGTTAGCCAAAGCAAGTGGCGTTGCATCCGATTGGAGTAATTCTGGCACCACGAATTCGCCGCACAAAATATTGGGCAACCCAACCCAGGCTTGTAAACGCTGTCTGCGAATGATCTCCCAGCTCAACCAAGGCATGCTGTATGCAATGACCATGGGACATTTAAACAATGCGGCTTCAAGGGTTGCTGTACCACTGGCAACCAATGCCAGATCAGCACTGGCCAAGACCTCATGGCTTTGACCTTCCAAGATGATCAAACGCCGCAGTGGTTGATGCACATCAACCAACTTTTGTAAATGCTGCTTCAGGCCAGGTGCTGCAGGAATCAGCAGTGCCAGATGAGGGTGTTTTCGCCCAAAAATATCGGCAGCCATTAAAAATCGGGTTGTCAGTTGTTGAATCTCGCTTAAACGACTGCCAGGCAAAATAGCAAGCACCAGTTCATGCTCCTCAATACCCAACCGGCGTCTACTCTGTGCTTTGTCTACCTGGTCCGGAATCCACTGCGCGATGGGATGACCCACGTAAGTGGCTGAAATACCGTGCTTAGCCAATATGGCTGGCTCAAATGGAAATAAACAAAGCACGTGATCGGTGCTTTTGCCAAGGGTCTCTAATCGCTTTGCACGCCAAGCCCAAACAGAGGGACAGACAAAATGAATTGTTGGTATCCCATGTCGTTTGAGTATTTTGGATAAAGCCAGATTGAAATCGGGTGCGTCCACGCCAATGAACAATGAAGGTTGCTCTTTCATCAGACGACGGCTTAATTTCGAACGAATGTGAGTGATTTCTCGGTAATGTTTCAACACTTCAACATAACCCCTGACAGCCAACTTGTGACTAGGCCACCATGAATCGAAGCCTAACTGATCCATTTTTGGTCCACCTATACCCATCAAAGATAAATCCGGCCATTGACTGAGCATGCCCCGAATCAGCAAGGAGGACAACAGGTCGCCAGAGGCCTCGCCTGCGACCATGCCGACTTTGATCGAAGTTGCCATATGGGTCAAAGTAAACAAAAAATCGCTAACGCACTATCCCACGTTGTGGGGATGTTGAGCGCAAAAAAGAAGTCATCAGATCAACGACGATATCAAGCTCTGGTTGCTTGGATTTAAGGCCATCGATATGTTGACATGCCTGCTCCAGAGTGAGTCCGTCACGGTAAAGCAATTTGTACATGGTTTTCACAGCCTGTATTTGATCAGTCGTAAAGCCTCGCCGCTTGAGGCCTTCAAAATTCATGGACCGCGCCTCTGCAGGTTGCCCTTGACACATCACAAATGGAGGCAGATCAGCGAACAATAATGAGTTCATGGCTGTAAAACTGTGCGCCCCCAATTTGCAAAACTGATGAACCACAGTGAACCCTCCCAAAATAACCCAATCACCAACATGAACGTGACCAGCCAGTTGAGTGCAATTGGCAAAGATGGTGTGATTACCTACTTGACAGTCGTGCGCTAAATGGACGTAGGCCATGATCCAGTTGTCATTGCCCAACCTGGTCACACCAACGTCTCCTTTGGTTCCTATGTTGAACGTGCAAAATTCGCGAATAACATTTCTGTCGCCAATCACTAACTCACATGGCTCCCCAGCGTATTTCTTGTCTTGGGGCACAGCACCCAAGGAATTGAATTGAAATACCTGATTGTCCCGGCCTATTGTCGTTTTGCCTTCAATCACACAGTGGGAACCAATTTGGGTACCTGCCCCAATCTTCACATCAGGGCCAATCAGAGTAAAGGACCCAACGCTGACAGTAACATCCAATTCAGCCGACGAACTGACAATAGCGGTGGGGTGAATATTCGTCATGAAAAACTCAGACAATCGATCGCATGGTGCACATCAATTCAGCTTGTACTGCCAACTCCTCAGCCACCGTTGCTTGAGCCTTGAATTTGAAGATACCAGCTTTCATTCGGTCAAGTTCAACAAATAAGGTCAATGCATCGCCGGGCTCCACAGGTCGCTTGAATCGTGCCCCGTCAATGCCAGCAAAATAATAAACCGTTTGATCATCCGGAATCACATCCAATGTTGCAAAGGCCAATAGAGCTGCAGCCTGAGCCAATGCCTCCAACATCAACACCCCTGGCATGACTGGGCGGTGTGGGAAATGGCCATTGAAAAATGGCTCATTAATGGTTACATTTTTCAAAGCCTTGATATATTTTCCTTTTTCCATCTCCACCACTTTGTCGACCAATAAAATGGGATAGCGATGAGGCAATGTTCGGAGAATCTGATGAATGTCCATGGAACCTGTTGTCATTTTTTAATGCCACCCTCTGATTGTTTCATGCGTCGACGAAGTGTGTTGAGTTGCTTCAAGCTTGCTGCATTTTTTTGCCAAGCCAGATGATCATCGAGGGGGAAAACACCTGTGTATTGTCCGGGCTGATGCAATGAATGTGTCACCACTGAGGCTGCAGATATATGCACATGGTCAGCAATGTGAAGGTGACCTAAAACCACCGCTCCACCACCAATCGTGCAATAAGCTCCAACATGGGTGCTGCCTGCTACACCGACACAACCAGCCATTGCGGTGTGCTTTCCCACGTGAACATTGTGTCCAATCTGGATCAAGTTATCCAACTTGACACCATCCTCAATCACAGTGTTTTGCATCGCACCCCTGTCTATACAGGTGTTGGCACCAATCTCTACATGGTTGCCAATGACGACAGAACCCAATTGTTCAATTTTGAGCCACTGCCCATTTTCATTGGCAAACCCAAAACCGTCTGCGCCAATGACCACACCTGAATGCAAAATGCAGTCGTCTCCCACCACACAATCGTGAGAAACAGTGACCCGAGACTTCAAGCATGTTCTTGCACCAACCACGGCCTGCGCCTCAATCAAACAAAATGGGCCAATGTTTGCGGTTGGATGAACTTTCGCACTCGGATGAATAAAAGCCGTTGAATGGATGAAAGGTTCATCTGATTGTTTACGCATTTTTTGCCAGTGCTGCGTGACTTTTGCCCAGTAGGCATAGGGGTTTTCAGTCGCAATGCACGCGCCCCTACTCAAGGCCGCATGCAAAAATTCCGGTGAAACAATGACACATGCTGCCGAACTGTCAGCCAGATGCGATCGATACTGCGAGTGACTGAGAAAGGACAAATCCCCAGGGCCAGCCGAAATCAACGGGGATAAACCTGATATTGGAATGTCTGCGGAGCCATGTAAGTTCCCGCCTAACTGCTGAATAAGCTCACCTAAGGTCAGGTGGTCCACGCAATCACTTACCGCCGTTAATGACTTTGATCACTTTCTCGGTGATGTCGTGTTTTGGATTGATGTAAACAGCTTCCTGCAAAATCAAATCGTATTTTTCGGTCTCCGCCACCTGCTTGACAACTTTGTTGGCCTTTTCCAAAACCTGCTGCAACTCTTCATTTTTGCGGGCATTCAAGTCTTCTTGGAATTCGCGACGCTTGCGTTGGAAATCCCTGTCTTGTTCAGCCAACTGTCGTTGACGTGCAGTTCGCTGTGTTTCAGACAGCGTCGGTGAGTCCCGCTCAAGCTTTTCAGAGTTGGTTTTTAGGACATTACCCATTTCAACCAACTCTTTTTCGCGCTTAGAGAATTCTTGCTCCAGCTTTGTTTGTGCTACTTTAGCAGTATTCGTTTCGCGGAAAATTCGATCAGTATTGATGAAACCAACTCGGAAATCTTCAGCTTGTGCATGAAACAACGTCATCCCCAAGCAGCACATCAAAAAAAAGCGAGCAGCATGAATACCCATTAGAAAGCCGTCCCAATTTGAAATTGAAAGGATTGCATTGTAGCCGCATCACTTGCAAATTTTTTGATTGGCTTTGCCCAGGCAAATCGCAAGGGTCCGACGGGTGAAACCCAACTCAAGCCGATGCCGGTTGAGCTGCGAAGCTCGGCCAGGTCGATTTTTTCATCCGCCAGATACACATTTCCAATATCCACAAACGTATAAAGCCTCAATGTCTTATCAGCACCCACGCCAGGGAAAGGCATCAAAAATTCCGTATTGAGCAAAATTTTGGTCGCTCCGCCTGCAGGTCGATTGCTGCTGGAATTTGCCGCATCCAAATTTGCCGCATAGGTAGTCCTCAAAGACCCTTGCTGAAAACCTCGAACGGAACCCAATCCACCACCAAAATAGTTCTTGAATACAGGATAAGACTTACCATTCAGTCCCGAACCACTTGCCAATTCAGCGTTCAATGCAAACGTGTATTTTTTTGTCAAAGGCCAAAATTCTTGATATTGCGCACTGTTTCGGTAATAGCGTGTGCTGCCCAGAGGCGCAATTTCGGAATTTAAACGAGTCAGTCTTCCTTTGTTAGGTGCCAACAAGCTGTCACGACTGTCTCTGGCCCACCCAATGGTCAATGGAACAGTGTTGCTTGTGTATCCATAATCATCTGCGAATTTTTGATAAGCTGTTGGCAAGGGATTTGTGCCAGGGTTGATGGTGGTTTGCTCGTATGCACCACCAAAGAAAACTGTGTCAATCTCGCCAAATGGAACGCCAAAACTCACGCCTGCACCCGAAGTGGTGAGGGTGTAGTCGCCACTGGTTAACAAGTATGGCTTAGAGCTTCTGTGGTAGACATTGAGAGTGCGTGAAACGCCATCATCCGTGAAATAAGGGTCTGTGGTGTTGACTTGAATGATCTGGTTATATTTACTCGTGTTGAGTTGTATACCTAAAGAATTCCCAGTGCCAAAGAAATTTTCTTGACTGATACCAAACGAGAGGAACAATTTTTCTGCGGTAGAAAAACCTGCTCCTAGTTGTAAGGCACCGGTTGGTTTCTCAGTAACTTTTAAATTGATATCCACTTGATCAGTGCTACCTGGTACTTCCTGGGTATCAATGGTGACTTCTGTGAAATAGCCAAGACGATCGACACGGTCCCGCGACAGTCGTATGCGGTCACCATCGTACCAAGAGGACTCCATTTGCCTAAACTCTCGGCGAATGATGTCATCTTTTGTCCTGTCATTTCCTGAAATATTGATTCGTCGAACGTACGCTCGCCTAGATGGATCAGCTTGCAGAATAACTTTAACTTGGTTGCTTTCACGATCAACTTCCGTTCGCTGTTCAATGCGAGCAAAAGCAAAGCCAAAATTGCCAAAGTACTCTGAAAATGACTTGATGGTTTGAACAACATCTGTGATGTTATAGGCCTGCCCAGGCTTGATCACTACCAAAGACTTGAACTCACTGTCACGACCTAAGTAATAGCCTTCAAACTCAATACTGGAGACCACAAAACGCTGCCCTTCAGTGATGTTGATAGTAATACTGATGTCTTGTTTATTGGCAGAAATAGCAACTTGGGTAGAGTCCACGCGAAACTCGAGAAACCCTCGAGACAAATAATAGGACTTTAAATTTTCAAGATCTGCATTCAATTTGGCTTGAGAGTAACGGTCTGATTTGGTGTACCAAGACATGTAATTCGGCTCAGAAAGATCTAATTGGTCTTTGAGTGTTGCTTGATCAAATGCTTTAGAACCGATGATGCGCAGGTCTTTGATTTTCGCCACATCACCTTCAATCACAGTGAAATTCAAATTGACCTTGTTTCTCTCTGCAGGCGCAACGGTGGTTACCACTTCTGCGCCATAAAGACTTCTATTGATATATTGCCTTTTTAATTCTTGCTCAGCTTTGTCAGCCAATGCTTTGTCAAATGGGCGTCCCTCAGAAAGACCAATATCTTTAAGTGCCTTTTTTAAAGTATCTTTGTCAAATTCTTTGATACCAACAAAATTGACAGCAGATATCAACGGCCGTTCCTCTACCACCACAACCACCACATTTCCACTCACTTCTATGCGAACATCTTTGAACAAACCCAACCCAAACAAATTGCGAATGGCCGAGGTTCCTTTTTCATCTGAATAGGTTTCGCCAACACGAAAAGGTAACGTTGCAAGAACATTTCCTGGCTCTGCCCGCTGTAAACCCTCAATCCGAATATCTTCGACCTTAAAAGGCTCAACAGCAAATGATGTTGAATGCATCAGCAACCAGATAAAAGTTAATTGAAGAATGCGAAAAAAAGGCGAGAAAAATTTGTAGTTCATAGTATTGAAAAAAGAAACATGTTTCAACTGAGTATCTCATGCAAGAAAATGATCACCATCAAGGCTGCTTCGATACAGACCATATTTACATCAACGAATAGCTTTAACAGTCAATTTTTTGGCAAACTCCTTAGCTAGAGCCCTGGCTTTTTGGTCTATTTCAATTAAATCACCAAGCGATTTGGGCTCAGCAGGTGTATATCCTGACAAGGTTAAGACATTGAGTGAGTAAATCTGGTCGAAATGAATGAGACGGTTGAGAAACAGTTCAACGGCAACTTCATTGGCAGCGTTCAAAACCGCTGTCATGCCCTTGGGCCCTGCCAGTGATTCCCATGCCAATTTCAACCCAGGAAAACGACTTTGGTGATCATTGTCTGACATTGACTCAAATGTCATGGCTGGGAGATGTTGAAAATCCAAAAAAGACGCCCCTGATTTCATTCTTTGTGGAAATGACAGTCCGTAAGCGATAGGCATCTTCATGTCTGGTGTGCCCAACTGAGCAACAACAGACCCATCGACATACTGAACCATGGAGTGAATGATGCTTTGTGGATGAATAACAACCTCTATATGACTGGGGTCCACACCAAAAAGGTATGTCGCCTCGATGACTTCCAAGGCTTTGTTCATCATGGTTGCAGAGTCAACAGAAATTTTTCTGCCCATGACCCAATTGGGGTGAGCACAAGCTTGCTCAGGTGTCACTAAATGCAGAGTTTCTATGGCAACACTTCTAAACGGCCCCCCTGATGCAGTCAAAATGATTTTGTCAACAGCATTGGCCCATGCTTCCTGATTTTCAGGCAAAGATTGAAAAATGGCAGAGTGCTCGCTATCGATCGGCAACAATTTGGCACCACCTGCAATGACAGCATCTAAAAATAATTGACCACCCACAACCAATGCTTCTTTATTTGCCAGCAAAAGCCGCTTGCCTTTGAATGCGGCAGCCATACTAGGGGCCAAGCCAGCAGCACCCACAATAGCTGCCATCACGATATCTACTCGCTCGTCTGAAGCGACGAGATCAAGAGCTTTGACATCAGAAAGCACGCGCGTTTTTGAATCCACTGACTTGAGCCTGTTTTCCAATTCAACTGCGGCAAGTGAATCAACCATGACTGCAAAGTGTGGCTGAAATTGAAGACACTGCTTGAACATCAAATCAGTTTGAGTGGCACCCGTCAAAGCAAAAACTTCAAAATGATCACGGTGTCGCGATATGACATCTAAGGTATTGACCCCTATAGAACCCGTTGAACCAAGTATGGTGATGCTTTTCTTCATGTCAGACCAAACATGGAAAGCATGATGGAAATAGGCAGCGTAGGCATTAATGCATCTAAACGGTCAAGCACACCGCCATGTCCTGGTAACAAACCACTGCTGTCCTTTGCACCAGCACTTCGCTTGACCATTGATTCAATCAGATCCCCCATCACACTTGTCATGGTCAAGAAAATGATCCCAACAACCATCACGGTCCATCCGTGAACAAATAACTTTGAATAGATACTCCCAGACAGCCATGGAAACATGTCCTGAAATGTCAGCCACATTGCAGCCCAAACCAGCACAGCAACGATTCCGCCCATGACGCCCTCCCAGCTCTTGCCGGGGCTGATGGATGGAGCCAATTTTCTGCTTCCCCACTTTCTGCCTGAAAAGTAGGCAGCAATGTCGGCGATCCAAACCAAGCTAAAGACAGACAGAAGAAAAATTGAACCCATGATTTTGGCTTGTAACAGCGATAACCATGTCACACACAACATCCCAAATCCAAGATTTAACCGGATTGTTTGAGATATGGTTTGCCATTTTCCCAACCCTGCATAAAGGATATAGGTGCCCAAAAGTATCCAAAGGGTGCCCAAGGCCATCCAAGTTTCGCGCGACAAATGCCCTGCCCAGCCCGCACCCCAAAAGAACAAGCAAACAATCAGACAGGCCAATCCCATTAACAGGGAGTGTTTGGTTTCCAGTCCATTGAGTTTGCCCCACTCCCAAGCAGCAGCTGACGTGAGCAGAAGTCCAAAGGAACCCAACCAAACTTCGTTGGCGTGAAACATGGCAGGCAGCGCAAACAGCAACAGTACCAAGGCAGTGATGATGCGTTTACGCAGCATTTGAAATCACACGGACATGATTTCTTGCTCTTTGGAAGCAATCAATTTATCTATTTCTGCAATGTGTTTATCTGTCACTTTTTGAATATCCACTTCGGCACGTTTTTGCTCATCTTCCGAAGCCAGCTTGTCTTTGACCAATTTTTTAACCGCCTCATTTGCATCCCTGCGCAAATTGCGTACTGCAATTTTTGCGTTCTCACCTTCGGTGCGTACAACTTTGGTCATTTCCTTTCGTCGCTCCTCGGTCATCGGCGGCATTGGCACGCGAATCAAATCACCCATAGATGCCGGATTCAAGCCCAAGTCACTCTCTCGAATGGCTTTTTCAATTTTGGGACCCAAACCCTTTTCCCAAGGTTGCACGCTGATGGTTCTTGAATCAAGCAAAGACACATTGGCTACTTGAGACAAAGGGGTAGGGTTACCGTAGTATTCAACCATGATCGTGTCAAGCAATCCAGGATTGGCTCTGCCAGTACGAATTTTGGTCAAGACATTTGTGAATGCCGCAATGGATTGATCCATTTTGGCTTCACTGTTTCTTTTGATCTCATTGATGTCAGACATTTGACAATTCCTTGAATTGGACTAATTGAATCTCAAGCAAAAACCAATGTGCCCTCGTCTTCACCCAACACAACGCGCTTGAGTGCACCATGTTTGAAAATGGAGAAAACCGTGATGGGCAATTTTTGATCGCGACATAACGCAAAAGCCGTAGCATCCATGATGCCCAAATTTCCCTGGATAGCATCATCAAAACTGATTCGGCTGTAACGGGTAGCGTCTGGAAATTTATTGGGATCTTTTGTGTAAACGCCATCAACCTTTGTTGCCTTTAAAACCATAGCAGCCCCAATCTCAGCACCTCTAAGTGAAGCGGCGGTATCGGTAGTAAAGAAAGGATTGCCTGTACCTGCCGCGAAAATTACCACTTTGCCCTCTTCAAGGTATTGCAATGCCTTTGGACGGACATAGGGTTCAACTACTTGCTCAATGCCAATGGCAGACATGACTCGAGCAACAAGACCAGCTTTGTTCATGGTGTCTGCAAGGGCAAGTGCGTTCATGACTGTGGCCAACATGCCCATGTAATCTGCTGTGGCACGATCCATTCCAACTGAGCCTCCAGCTACACCGCGAAAGATATTTCCTCCACCAATAACAACCGCCACTTCTACACCCATGTGGGTGATTTCGGCGATTTCTTCGACCATTCGGACGATGGTTGCACGGTTGATGCCAAATGCATCATCACCCATCAAAGCCTCGCCCGAAAGCTTTAGCAAAATTCGTTTATAGGCGGGTTGTGGTGTTCCCATTTTTGTCTCCAACTGGAGGGAGTTTAACGACATACTGACAAAAAAAAGGAGACCGATGTCCCCATTGAAATCTGATCAAGAAGCCTGCTTGGCAGCAGCCACTTGGGCAGCCACCTCAGCGGCAAAGTCATCGACCTTGCGTTCAATCCCCTCACCCACCACATACATGGTGAAAGAATGGACTGTGGTGTTTGCAGCTTGCAACATTTGTTCGACGGTCTGTTTGTCATTTTTAACAAAAGCTTGGTTGAACAACGATACCTCTTTGAGGTATTTTTGAACAGCCCCGTCAATCATTTTGGCGGCGATCTCATTTGACTTTCCTGACTCGGCTGCTTTGGCTGTAGCCACAGATCGCTCGCGCTCAATCAATTCTTGTGGCACATCTGAGCTGTTGAGAGAGACAGGCTTCATAGCGGCAACGTGCATGGCTACGTCACGAGCCGATGTTTCATCACCTGTGTATTCGACCACCACACCAATTCGGGTGCCGTGCAAATAGGTTGTCAATTGATTGGCGCCACTGAAGTATTTGAAACGGCGAAAGCTCATGTTCTCGCCAATTTTGCCGATCAAACCTTTGCGCACATCTTCCAATGTTGGACCAAAACCATCTTGTGAATGAGGCAATCCACCCAACGCATCCAAATCGGCAGGATGATGCTTTGCAATCAGGTGAGCAGCAGCTTGCGCCAAGGCCAAGAAACTGTCGTTTTTGGTCACAAAATCGGTTTCACAATTGACTTCTAACAATGCACCTTTATTGTCATCAATCGCACTGGCTACCACACCTTCAGCAGTCACACGAGTAGCTGCCTTACTGGCTTTACTTCCTAATTTGACCCTCAACAATTCTTCAGCCTTGGCCATATCGCCATCGGCTTCGGTCAAGGCTTTCTTGCATTCCATCATGGGTGCGTCGGTTTTTGCTCGAAGCTCGGCGACCATAGTTGCAGTGATTGCTGCCATGTAAAACTCCTCTATCAGTTCATTTGATTTTTCAAAACAAGGTGCAAAAAAGGGGCCACTCGAGCCCCTTCTGAATTTAACGAAGGTGATTTAAGCTTGTGCGTCAACTTCAACGAATTCGTCTTGACCTTCAGACACAGACTTGACAACGTCATTGACCGCATTGGCACGTCCCTCTAGGATCGCATCGGCTATGCCTCTTGCGTACAGCGCGACTGCCTTGGAGGAATCGTCATTTCCAGGAATCACATAGTCGATGCCTTCGGGCGAATGATTGGAGTCAACAACACCAATCAGTGGAATGCCTAATTTTTTGGCTTCAGCGATGGCGATTTTGTGGAAACCAACATCAATCACAAAAATGGCGTCGGGCAAAGTTACCATGTCTTGGATGCCGCCAATGTCTTTCTCCAATTTGTCAATTTCGCGCATGAACATCAATTGTTCTTTTTTTGACATGCTGTCCAACCCAAGTTCTTGCTGAGATTTCATGTCCTTCAAACGCTTGATGGATGTTTTGACTGTTTTGAAGTTGGTCAACATGCCGCCCAGCCAGCGCTGGTCAACGTATGGGACACCTGCACGCTTAGCCTCTGTGGCAATAATTTCTCGTGCTTGGCGTTTTGTTCCGACCATTAAGATATTTCCACGGTTAGAGGCAAGTTGCTTGGCAAATTTCATCGCATCCTGGTACATGGGTAATGTTTTTTCCAGGTTAATGATGTGAATTTTGTTGCGATGACCGAAGATGAAAGGGGCCATCTTTGGGTTCCAAAAACGTGTCTGATGTCCAAAATGAACACCAGCCTCCAACATTTCACGCATGGATGTGGACATGAGAATTCTCCAAAGGTTATGTCTAAAATCCAGTTGATCATTGCCACTCAATGAGCAGGGCAACACCTTGTTGCAACTGGTTTGGGATTAACTTCGCAAGACACAAACTGTGTCTGAGACATGCAAAGCCACAAAATTTTAACATAATCCCTTTTTATGCATACCAACCTCGGTGCTGATTGCACATGAAAATTGCCGTTATCGGCGCCGGCACATTGGGCGTCACCACTGCCTTAGAACTTATTTCTCATGGTCATTCAGTGGCTGTTTATGAGAAAAATGCGGGTGTTGCTCAAGAAACCAGTTTTGCCACCGCTGGTTTTTTGGGTCCTGGGCTGTGTCAATCATGGGTTGGACCAGGCATGGTGTCCTATCATTTGAAAAGATACTTTTATACCCATAGCGGTATCAAGCACCATGGATTGAAATACCCAGTCAGTTGGTTACTCAAATGGTCCAAGGCTTGCGCAACACCTCACTTTGAAATGAAGCAAGCTGCTATGCATCGATTGGCTCAATACAGCCAAGAGGTATTGAAAAACTTGACTGAACAGCATGGATTAAGTTACGAAATGAGCCAGGGTAGCCTTGTTTTGTTGAAGTCAGAAATTGAATTATCTGCATACCAGGCTCATCTGAATTTGTTAAAACTGGCAGACATCCCATTCAAACAAATGGATGCCAAGGAAACATTGCAAATTGAACCGGCTCTTTCGACTAACGAAAAGCTTTGGGGTTCGCTCTATTTTCCCAACGATGTTGTGGCCAATTGCCGTCAATTTACATTGCTTGCCAAACAAATTGCTGAAGATGCTGGCGTTAATTTTCGACTTGGTAAACAAGTACAGCCACTTGATAGCAACGAACCCTTGACAATTCAAGCCTTAGACTCGCCCGATGAAAAATTTGACCAAGTGATAGTCTGCGCAGGTATTGGAACAAAAGAAATCCTCAAATATCTACCCATACCTTTGCCTACACTAGCCGTTCACGGATACACAGTGAGTGCGGCCGTCCGAGAGCCAATTGATGCGCCTTTGAGCGGTATTTTGGATGCCAGTTCCATGGTATCCATCTCTCGAATGGGGCAACGAATCCGTGTCAGTGGCATTCATGAGTACGGCCTTAACCCCAAAAAACCCATAGATTCGGTTGGACTATTGTTTAAAGTTTTAAATGATTGGTTTCCTGGTGCGGCCAAAACAACCGAAATTGTTCAGGCATGGAAAGGCACAAGGGATGTTCTCGCCGATGGATTGCCATTAATAGGAAGCAGTGGTGTTCCAGGCGTGTGGTTGAACACCGGTCACGGCAACCATGGATGGGCGTTTGCATGCGGAACAGCACGACTGCTGGCAGACATGGTGACTGGTCGCGAATGTGAAATAGATTTGAAGGGCCTGGGTGTAGAGCGTTATTAACCGCGCCCAACAAAGGGCATGTTGGTGGCCATGACCGTGTGAAAAAGTACGTTAGCGGTCAAGGGCAAACTGGCCATGTAAGCAACCGAGCGCCCCACCTCATTCACATCCATCAATGGCTCTGGCTTGATATCACCATTAGCTTGCATGACGCCATTTGCCATGGGTGCGGCCATATCAGTCGAAGCATTTCCTATATCGATTTGGCCCACTGCAATCTGATACTTCCGACCGTCCAGCGAAGCTGTTTTAGTTAAGCCAGTCACCGCATGCTTGGTTGATGTGTAAGCAATTGAATTGGGCCTAGGTGCATAGGCTGAAATGGAACCATTGTTGATGATTCGACCACCAATAGGTGTTTGGTTTTTCATGGCTTTGAATGCTTGCTGAATGCAATAAAACATCCCATTTAAATTGATATCAACCACCTGACGCCATTGCGCAACAGTTAAATCCTCCAAGGGAACGGGCGGCGCACTGACCCCAGCGTTGTTGAACAATAAGTCAATTCGACCCCAACTCAGCAAAACTTGCTCAAACAAAGCTTTCACTGAATCTGGGTCAGCTACATTGGTTGGAATGACCAAACATTGTGGGGCAAATCCACTTTCTGAAGCCAAAGTTTCAAGGGGTTCTGAGCGCCTGCCAGCCAAAGCAACATGCCAGCCGCTGTTCAACAAGGCTTGCGCAGATGCTTTTCCAATGCCAGTGCCTGCACCTGTGACAATGGCGAACTTAGAGACATTCATTCAGACTATCCTTTTTTTTGTTAAGACCTGCGAGATTTGGTTTTCTTCTTGGGTTTGACGACAGCATTCTTGGAAACCGATGGATGCGATGCTTTAGGGAGTTGTTTGACTCGTTGGTCTGATTTTGACAAACTTTTTTTCTCTGCTGCTGTGAGTCGAGTCTCAACTGACTGTGCTTTTTTCTTTGCGGACTTGTCTTGCATTTCAGACCCAGTCTCTTGAACCCACCGAAAGTCAATTTTTCGGCCATCCAAATCAACCCTACTTACCTGAACCCTAACCCTAGCGCCAATGGCATACCGAATGCCAGTCCGTTCGCCTCTTAATTCTTGTCTAGCCTCGTCAAATCGAAAGTAGTCTCCACCCAATTCGGTGATGTGCACCAATCCCTCAACATACATTGCATCAAGCGTGACAAAAACCCCAAAACTGGTCACAGCTGAAACAGTTCCGCTGAAGTCCTCACCTAGGTGTTCTCGCATGTACTGGCATTTCAGCCATGCTTCTACATCTCTGCTGGCCTCGTCAGCACGGCGTTCGTTTGCGCTGCAATGCAAGCCTGCCGCTTCCCATGCCATCAGGTCAGGTGTTGACTTAACAACAGTTGAAGATTTTTTGGGGTTTTTCTTCACTTGGGTGGAAAGGCGCCGGGCTAATTTGGCGTGAGCTTCACCCGGCAAAGGCAACTTAGGCAATTGGTACTTGGCACCTTTCATGATTGACTTGATAACGCGGTGAACCAACAAATCCGGATAACGCCTGATTGGACTGGTGAAATGCGTATAGGCAGGATATGCCAACCCGAAATGACCGCTGTTGATCGGCGTGTAAATCGCCTGTTGCATGGACCGCAGCAGCATGGTGTGAATTTGCTGTGAATCGGGCCTTTCCTTACAGGCAATGGCTATGGATTGAAATTGATGAGGAGATGGGTCATCACCCAAATGCGCTGAAACGCCCAATGCTTTCAAGTAC
>Ga0214923_10004783_pt1 | contig 16131 bp, 17 predicted proteins | sample LL1510_MetaG_FD_177993 | JGI IMG/M metagenome (GOLD analysis project Ga0214923, IMG submission 177993) | Freshwater microbial communities from Lake Lanier, Atlanta, Georgia, United States - LL-1510 | ecosystem: Environmental > Aquatic > Freshwater > Lake | place: USA: Georgia | collected...
CAGATATAGCTCCGGCTACTACAGCTAAAGCTCAAGAAAAAGATTATTCTGATATAACAGCAGCACCGCAAGAAATTCTACAAAAGCAGCTAGGAATCAAATCTGAAGAAAAGAGAGAAGAAATAGTGATTCCTCCTTTGGATATGAGTCAGTCTTTTGAAGGGGAAAGAAACGAAGAGAAGACTTATAAAAGTCCAGACAGTAATTTAGAATCGATGTTGCAGAATCAAAATTTTGCTGAAATTGCGATGCATATTTTAGAACCTAAACTTGATAGTTGGTTGGATGAGCATTTGCACGGCTTGGTTGAAAAAATTGTTCAGGAAGAAGTGAAGAAATTATTCGAAAAAAGGTAAATCGCAGCTTGTAATTTAACCGAGTAATTGCTTTATTTTGCAATCTTCTCTCCTTTGTAAAAATCAATTTAAAATTCATAAGAATGGACAAGTTTAATACAGTCACTTCCACTGCTGCGCCATTAGCTTTGATCAATATCGATACTGATATGATTATTCCTAAGCAATTTTTGAAAACTATTGAAAGAACTGGTTTGGGAAAAAATCTTTTTTTCGAAATGCGTTTCGATTTAAATGAAAAAGAAATTCCTGAGTTTATCTTAAATAAACCAGCTTACAGAAATTCTAAAATTTTAATCGCGAAAGATAATTTTGGCTGCGGATCAAGCAGAGAACACGCTCCATGGGCTTTGGTCGATTTCGGAATCAGCTGCGTTATCGCACCATCTTTTGCTGATATCTTTTTTAATAACTGCTTTAAGAATGGCATTTTGCCAGTGATTCTTCCAGCAGATCAAGTTGCAGAATTGTTGGAATTCGCAGCTGATGAAAATAACAGCGTCACTATTGATTTACCAAAACAAGAAGTGCGTGCTGCTAACAAGATTTATAAATTTGAAGTCGACAGCTTCAAAAAATATTGCTTGCTTGAAGGGCTTGACGATATTGGATTAACGCTGAAGAAAGAAGACAAAATCAAAAATTTCGAAACACGTAACAGACAAGAAACTTCTTGGCTTTACGCATAATTTTACCAACCAAACTAATCATTTAAACATGACAATTTTAGCAGGAAAAAAAGGCTTAATCATGGGCGTTGCGAATAACCGCTCAATTGCTTGGGGCATTGCCGAAGAAGCAAAAAAATATGGCGCGGAATTAGCCTTCACATATCAAGGCGAAGCTTTGCAAAAACGCGTTGAGCCTTTGGCTGAATCAGTTGGATCTGATATCGTTCTTCCTTGTGATGTTAACGATCCTGAATCTGTGAAAGAAGTTTTTAGAGTTCTTGAGCAAAAATGGGGCAAGTTGGACTTTTTAGTTCACGCTATCGCTTACTCTGATAAAGATGAATTGCGCGGCAAATATTTAGATACCAGCCCAGGTAACTTCGTTAATACAATGAATATCTCAGCTTTCTCATTAGTTGCAGTTTCTAAAGAAGCTGAACCTTTGATGAAAAAAGCCGGTGGTGGAAGTGTGATCACTTTAAGTTACTACGGCGCTGAAAAAGTTATGCCTCATTACAACGTTATGGGTGTTGCTAAAGCTGCTCTGGAAGCTTCAGTTCGCTATTTGGCGATGGATATGGGTAAAGATAATATTCGTGTTAACGCAATTTCTGCTGGTCCAGTTAAAACTCTTGCTGCAAGCGGAATTGGTGATTTCAGATTAATCTTCAAATGGAACGAATATAACTCTCCTCTACGTCGTAACATCGATTTGAAAGATGTGGGAGGAGCTGGTGTATTCTTATTGAGTGAACTTGGATCTGGTGTGACTGGTGAAGTTCTTCACGTTGATGCTGGTTACCATATCGTTGGTATGAAAGCTCCAGATGCTCCGGATATTTCGATTGTAAAAGACGAGTAATCTCTGAGAAAACTGAATTGCATGGATGGATGCGGTTTGTAACCCCGTCCGAAACATTCAGTTCAAAGTTTAAAAAGGACATGAACGTGTGAACGGGGTTACAAACCCCGTCCAGCATTCAGGTTCAGCATTCAGTCCAGTTTATCAAATCATGTTCATCAATCACGATCCCTTCCTCATAATTATTTCATCCCCATCGGGCGCAGGTAAGTCAACGCTTTGTCGTATGGTGGTGCAAAACGATCCTCTGATTAAACTTTCAATTTCAGTTACAACTCGCGCGCAAAGACCACAAGAAGTTCAAGGTCAGCATTACTACTTTGTCAGCAAAAGTGAATTCAACATTATGGTTGAAAAAGATGAACTTTTAGAAAAAGCCGATGTCTTCGGAAATAATTACGGCACTCCAAAAAAACTCATCGAAGATGAATTAAAAAACGGCAATTGTGTGCTTTTCGATATTGACTGGCAAGGCGCTAGACAGATTAAAGAAAAATTCGACTCTGATTCAGTAGTTTCAATTTTTATCCTTCCGCCTTCAATAAAAGAATTAGAAAGAAGATTGCGTGGACGCGCTCAAGATCCGGAAGAAGTGGTTCAAGGCAGAATGAAAAAAGCTCAAGATGAAATAAGTCATTTCGAAGAATATGATTTTATTTTGATCAATGACGATCTTAATACGACTTACAACAAAATCCGCTCGATTATTGAAAGCAAACGCAGCAGCAGAATTTCAAAATCTGATTTGAAAAAATTCGTTTCCCAAAATTTGAATTAAAGTATGCGTAAATTGTTCGCCCTTTTTGCAATAATTTTAGCTTTTATTGTAATTTATTACTCAGTGAATCGTCAGCCTGAATATATTAAAATCGAGAATTCGATTATGGTCTACAAGTCGGTAGATAAAATTTTCCCTTACTTAAAATTGTTGGAAAATGGTAAAAAATGGATGATTTGGTCGGGAGCCGATTTTAATACAACTAAGATTATAAGGGGCGTTGATGGCAATGTTGGCGCGGCTGTATCGTGGAAAGGAAAATATAACAACACAACTCAAGAAATCAAATCGATTACCAAAGACACAATTACTTTTGAATTTAGTTATGAATTGGCCAACTACTCTAACGAGGCCTATATCATCACGGAATATGTCACTGAGAATGCAACGAGAGTAACTATTGGCGTGAAAGGAAAGTCATCTTCAGTCTTTAACGAAATTTATAATAATTCTCAGGAAAGCTTCCTAACATCTATTAACAGGATGAAGAAAGTTCTGGAGAGTCAAAGCGAAGAACAAACAACGCAAGCTGCTGAGTTGAAAAACGTGGACTCTGAAGTAAAAGAGGAAGATGTTGAATCAGTTGACGATGCTCCTAGTAAAGAAGATCTGGAAAATCAAGAACAGTATAGTCTGAATGACATAAATCCAAAATCAGATTTAGCGCGATCTTATAGTTTAAAAATTCTGCCAGTCATAAAAGAATCATTTGATGATGACCATATTTGGATTAAGTACGATGTAACAAACCTAAAAAATGAATTCATATTTTTGCTAACAAGTTCGGGAGAAACTGTCGAAATGGTTTATGAGAAGCGTAAATTCATGAAAATAATGAGTGACAAAGCTTACTATTACTCTTTGGTCAATAAATCGGATAAGAATAAAAAGGTTTCAGGAGAATTTATAATAATTGGTAAAAAAGAGATCGCTAATGATGTAAAATTTTATCCGGGAAAAAGAATTAACGATGTCGAATTGCCCGACTCAATAAAGAAAATGGTCAAAGCAAAATATGGCAAAGCCGATACAGCAGCAATGAGTTACACCTTAAAAGACTTTAAAAAGTCTTATCAGATTTTTTCTATTGAGTTCGGAATGCCTTCAACTAGAGCATCTTGCCTTATCTCAGGCATCTTTATACGCGATAATGAAGAGAAAAAAGTTTTTAATAGCAGCTTTACCGAATCAGAATGCAAAGATGGCTATGAGGGTGACCTCGTTACAACTCCTGAAGCTGATATGCCAATATTCGGTGATGTGAATGGTATACTAAGTATCAAGGGAGAAGACTGGGTAATATTTGATTCACATAGTATGGAGAGTTCTGGATTCACTGCTGCAAGATATATTTCCGAAGGGCGATTTGATTTTAAATCAGCACTGATAAACCATTACAACTATTACGGTAATCTTTAACACTACTTTTTCATGCATGAATTTATTGATCAAATAATCAATCTTCTCGTTAATTTTATTAATGAAGTCGGCTATTTAGGAATTTTTATTGGAATGTTTTTGGAAAGTACTGCCTTTCCACTTCCTAGCGAATTGATCGTAATTCCAGCTGGAATTTCGGCTTCACAAGGTGAGATGAATTTATTTCTGATTATTTTTGTTGGAACTGTAGGAAACGTTGCCGGTGCAGTTTTTAGCTATTATCTAGCCGCATTTGCGGGCAGGGCAGTGTTGTTTAGAATCGGAAAATATCTATTCGTGAAGCCCGAAACTATCATTAAAGTTGAAGAATATTTTAAAAATCACGGATCGATCTCAGTCTTTATCGGCAGGCTTTTACCCGGAATTCGTCACTTCATTTCTTTGCCAGCGGGAATTGCCCAAATGGATATGAAATTGTTTTTCTTTTACACCACAGTCGGTTCACTGATTTGGACTACGGTATTAGCGATGTTGGGTTATGAAATTGGAGAAAATCGTGAACTGATTAAACAATATATTCACTCGATAATTTTGGCCTGTGTGTTGTTTTGTGGGGTTTTGGTGACGGGGTATTATTTTTATATGAAGCGCAAGAAATCTAAAAAATAGGAAGAATTCCAAACACCGTCATTGCGAGTAAAGCGCGGCAAGACAGTGAAATCGAATACTACACTGCTTTGCCGCGCTTCGCTTGCAATGACGCGTGATGAGCGATCAATTTTACAAATTATTAATCGCGGCTTCGATCTTACTAACCGCTTCCTTCACATGCTCTGATGTAATCAATAACGGCGGCATGATTCGAATCACATTTTCGCCGGCGGGAATTACCAACAATCCCAGCTCAATTAATTTCTTCACCATTTCGGTATTTTCAATTTTATCGCTGAGTTTGACCCCAAGCATCATGCCAACGCCGCGGATTTCTTGAATAATTTGTGGGAATTTTTGGGCTAAATTTTGTAATTCACTTTTTAATTCACCTCCAACTTTTTTGGTATTATCCAAAAAGCCATCAGCCAAAATCACATCTAAAACCGAGTTAGCGACAGCCATAGCCATCGGATTTCCACCATAAGTTGTACCGTGAACTCCAATTGTCATGCCGTTTGCTGCATCTTTAGTTGCTAGACATGCGCCTAAAGGAAAACCGCCAGCGATTGCTTTTGCAGTTGCTACAATATCTGGTTTTACGCCGTAATATTCATAGGCAAAAAGATGTCCCAATCTTCCCATGCCGCATTGCACTTCGTCGAAAGCTAGTAATAAGCCTTTTTCATCGGCTAGTTTTCTTAACTCTAAAATAAAATTTTTATCAGAAACTTTGATACCTTCTTCGCCTTGAATTGGCTCGATTAAAATGCCGGCAGTATTGTCGTCGATTGCTTTTCTAACCGCTTCAATATTGCCAAATTCAACATTGTCGAAACCGGGAAGAGCAGGTTCAAAACCTTCAAGATATTTATATTTTGCAGCGGCGGAAATTGTGGCGATCGTTCTTCCGTGAAAAGCGCCAGTGAAAGTTATAATACGATTTTTTTGTGGCTGACCTTTCACATAAAAATGTCGGCGAATCATTTTAATTGTGCATTCAATGCTTTCAGCGCCTGAATTGCAGAAGAAAACATAATCAGCAAAAGTGGCGTTGACCAATTTTTCAGCGTAATTATTTAACTCGGAAACGTTATAAATATTAGAGACGTGCCATAATTTTTTGGCCTGATTTGTAATCGCTGCAACCATGTTAGGATGGCAATGTCCCAAAGCGTTCACCGCAATGCCGGCGCCGAAATCGAGATATTTCTTTCCCGACTCATCAAATAAATAAACTCCTTCACCGTGAGAAAATGTAACATCGAATCTTTTGTGCACTGGAAGAAGTTTTGCAGAAGTGGTCATTATTAATTTAAGATTTAAGATTTTGAGTTTAGATTGCGGCGCCTAATTAAATCTTAAATATTAAATCTAAAATTATTTTTTGTGCTTCTTGACTCACATGAAACTAAAGAAAAAGTTCTAGCCGAATTTTTAAAAATTTGTACCTTTGATGGATGGAATGATTCCGTGCTTTCGCAAGCGGTTTACAATTCTGGAATTTCTGAGAGTTTTACAAATTTAATTTTTGAAAATGGCTGTTTAGAAATCGCAGAATTTTATATTCAGTCGCAGAACAAAAAAGCCTCAGAAAAAATCAAGGCGATTGAAAATTTTCACACCCAAAAAATTCGTGATAAAATTCGTCTAGCGCTTTACGCCAGATTTGAGATTGAAAAAGATAATCAAGTTGCGATTCAAAGATTGATCAATTTTTATTTAGATCCAAAAAATTTTACTTCCTTTGAAGTGGGCACAAGGCCTGCAATACAAGGAATGAGAAACTGTTTTAAAATTGCAGATTTTATCTGGAGAGAAATTCGCGATCAGTCAACCGACTTCAATTTTTATACAAAAAGGCTGACTTTGGCGAAAATCATTTTGCGCAGTTTGCTAGTTTTTGTGAAAGACGATTCAGAAAATTTTACAAAAACTAAAAACTTTATTGATTCTCAAATCGCAAACGTGATGAAATTCGAGAAACGTAAAATGCAGGTAAAAAAAATTGTCACTGCGGCTTTTTTAAACGAAAATGGTGGTCTAAAATCTCCTAAAGAAATCGTTAAAAATTTACCTTTTTTCAGGCTAATAAAATCTAAATAACTATGTCCGCAACCTTTAATACTTTTGATCTGATCTTCATCGCTTTTTCTTGTATTTTTGTGGTGGTGGCGTTTTTTCGTGGCTTCGTTAAAGAAATTTTTTCTTTGTTAATTTGGATTTCCGCTCTTTGCGTTTCTTATTTCGGAGCGCCTTTATTGGCTAAGATGCTGACTTCTTATTCTGGCAATAAAATGGTGCTCGATATTGTTACGCGCACGATGTTATTCATCGTTACTTTCTTCGCTTTATTGCTTTCAACTTCTAGCTTAAGCAAAGATTTAAAAGAAAAAATGCCACCAATTTTGGATCGTTCACTTGGTGTTTTATATGGTATCGGTAAAACTTTGTTAATCTTCGGTGCATTCTATGCCGTGATTGCCAATTTGTACGGATTTTTACTTGGAAAAAAACAAGATCCTGATGGCAAAAAAGTTCCAGATTGGTTAATTGAAGCGCGTTGCGGTGGTATTTTAAAAATGACTGGCGATGTTATTGATCCAGCGGTTGAAGCCTTTATTAACGCTATTACAAAGAATTTTGAAAAACCGGGATTTTTGCCAAAAACTCTCGATGATAAAATTGATGAAACGTTTGATGAAGATAAAAAAATCGGTAAAGATAAAGCAGCAATTGATGACGGAAAATATCACGACCCACAAGGTCAAATCAGTGATGAAACTTACAAACAAATCGAAAAGGAAACTGGCTACGATAAAAAAAATATCGACAAGCTGGGTCGCCTGATCGACGTTATTGAGAAAACTAAAAACTAAATTTTAAAGAAATATGTTCAGACTTACAGGAAAAAACGCATTAGTAACAGGTGCAACTGGTGGCATTGGAGCCGCAATTTCTAAGGCTTTGGCAAAACAAGGTGCTAAATTAGTTTTGTCATCAACTAAAGAAGATAAACTTAAAGAATTAGCTGCTGAAATTGGTGGCGATATAAAATACTTAACCTGCAACTTATCAAATTTTGCTGAAGTTGAAGCTTTATTCGACAAAGCTGAAGAGCTTGCTGGAGGCCAAATCGACATTTTGGTTTGTAATGCCGGAATCACTAAAGACGGTCTGGTGCTTCGTATGAAAGATGAAGATTTTAGCCAAGTTTTGGATGTAAATTTGAAATCAACTTTCATCTTAAATCGTAACGCGATCAAAAAAATGATGCGCAGAAAATATGGCCGCATCATCAATATTGCATCAGTTGTGGGCGTTACCGGAAATCCGGGACAATGTAATTATGTCGCTTCAAAAGCCGGCATGATTGGCATGACAAAATCTTTAGCGCAAGAAGTTGCGACTCGTGGAATCACTTTAAATTGCGTTGCTCCGGGATTTATTTCTAGTCCAATGACCGACGCTTTGAACGATCAACAAAGAGAAGCAATCTTAACAAAAATTCCAGCCGGAAAAATGGGCGACTCTTCGGATATTGCGAAAGGCGTTGCTTTCTTGGCAAGTGAAGATGCTTCTTACATTACAGGACACACACTTCATATTAATGGTGGAATGTTCATGAATTAGTTAAAATCCCCCCACCTAAGGTCGACCAGCAGGTGGGGGTGATTTCGATTTACACAATAAATTACCTCAAAATGCCAACAACTCACAAAACAAAAGTAGCAATCATCGGTTCCGGCCCAGCGGGTTATACCGCCGCAATTTACGCAGCGCGCGCCAATCTTGAACCGATCATCATCAACGGAAATACTCCGGGTGGACAATTAACTATTACAACGGAAGTTGAAAATTATCCCGGATTTGCTGAAGCAATTCAAGGCCCGTGGCTTGTTGAACAAATGGAAAAACAAGCGGTTCATGTTGGCACAAAAATTTTCCATGATCACATTAAAAAAGTCGATTTTTCACAACGTCCATTCAAATTATTTGGCGAATCGGAAGATGTTTACGAAGCTGATGCAATCGTGATTGCCACCGGTGCTCAAGCAAAATGGTTGGGATTAGAATCAGAAAAAAAATTCCAAGGATTTGGAGTTTCAGGATGTGCAACTTGCGACGGATTTTTCTTCAAGAATAAAGATGTAATCGTAGTTGGCGGTGGAAATAGCGCGGTTGAAGAAGCTTTATATTTAACCAATCACGCCAAAAAAGTTTATGTAGTTCATCGTCGCGATAAATTTAAATCAGAAAAAATTCTGCAAGATCGTCTCTTCAAAAATCCAAAAATTGAAGTGATTTGGAATCACGCTTTGGATGAAGTTTTGGGCAGCGAAACTCCAAAAACTGTTACCGGCGCGCGTCTTAAAAATACTTTAACTGGCGAGACTCGCGAAATGCCAATCGATGGAATTTTTATCGCTATCGGGCATAAACCAAATTCTGATTTATTTAAAGATACTGGAATCGAAATTGATTCTGAGGGTTATATTTTAACTAAGCCTAATTCTACAGCCACAAGTGTTGCCGGTGTTTATGCTGCTGGCGATATTCAAGATAAAATTTACCGTCAAGCTGTAACAGCTGCCGGAACTGGCTGCATGGCAGCTTTGGAAATCGAAAAATTTTTAGCACATTAACTTATGAATGAAGCACTCACTTTAAAAATCGAAAAAAACGGCGTCGCAAATTTAATTTTTGATTTGCCCAACGAAAAAGTTAATAAGCTTTCAGCGCCAGTGTTGGAAGAGCTTGAGAAGGCGATTAATGTGATTGATGGCAATAAAGCGATCCGTGTTTTGTTAATCACTTCCGAGAAAAAAGACATCTTCATCGCTGGTGCTGACATCAATGAAATCAAGGCGATTTCTAGTTCGGAAGATGCTTTAGCGAAAGTTTCTCGTGGTCAAAATATCTTAACTAAAATCTCAAAATTAAAAATCCCAACCATCGCCGTAATAAATGGGGCTTGTCTTGGTGGCGGTTTGGAATTGGCTTTGGCTTGTAAATATCGCGTGGCAGTTGTGAATCATAAAACGGCTTTAGGTTTGCCAGAAGTAAACTTGGGAATCATTCCCGGATTTGGCGGCACGCAACGTTTACCAAAATTAGTGGGACTGCAACAAAGTTTAAAAATTATTCTTTCTGGCAAAGCAATTGATGCCAGAAAAGCCTTCCAAATTGGCCTTGTCGATCACATTGCTCGTGAAGAATTTTTAGAAGAATCTTTGAGTGAGTTTGTTACTGAAATTTTGCAGGAAAACGAAAAAAATAAATTCTTAGCTCTTCGTCACAAAGCTGCTAAAAAGCGTCGTATTTTTGAAAATTTTCTTTTGGGAAATATTATTGTTTTCTATTTGGCCAAAAAAGATTTGTTCGAAAAAACTAAAGGCCAATATCCAGCGCCGTTCTATGCTTTAGAAGTTATCAGAAAAACTTACGGATCTTCAAAAGAAGATCATGGTTTAAAAACTGAACTCGATGCTTTCTGCGAATTAGCGGTTAGTGATATTTCAAAAAACCTGATCGAAATTTTCTTCACCTCAGAAGCTTTGAAAAAAGATTCGGGAGTTGAAGGCGAGATCAAAATTAAAGAAATCAAAAACGCTGCGTTAATCGGCGCTGGCGTGATGGGCGGCGGAATTGCTTGGTTATTCAGCAATTATGACATCAACATTCGAGTTAAGGATATTGCACAAAACGCTATCGCTCTGGGCTATAATCAAGTTATCAAAATTTATAAACAGCTTAAACAAATTAGAAAATACACTGAAGCTCAAGCTTCAGCTAAGATTGACAGAATCTCTTCTGGCCTTGATTACAGTGGTTTTGATGCCTCTGATTTTGTAATCGAAGCAGTCGTGGAAAATATGGCAGTGAAGAAAAAAATTCTTGCCGAAGCTGAAACTAAAGTTGGAAAAGATGTGGTGATTGCTTCTAACACCTCGTCTTTATCAATTTCAGAAATGGCAAAAGACTTAAAAAATCCTGAGCGTTTTGCGGGTATGCATTTTTTCAATCCAGTAAATCGAATGCCTTTGGTGGAAGTTATTCGCGGTGAAAAAACTTCTGACGAAACTATTGCAACGATTGTCAAGCTTTCGAAAAAATTGGGTAAAACCCCAATCGTCGTAAAAGATTCAGCCGGATTTTTGGTGAATAGAATTTTATTGCCATACATGAACGAAGCCGCTTATTTGTTGCAAGAAGGTGCGGAAATTCAACGCGTAGATCATCTGATCGAAACTTTCGGCATGCCGATGGGACCTTTTGTTTTAGCGGATGTTGTTGGAATTGATGTCGGTGTAAAAGTTGCACATTCACTTCACGAAGCTTTTGGTGAACGTATGCGTGTTGCTGATATTTTGGATGAGCTTTACGAAAATCATAAAGATTTGCTCGGTAAAAAAGTAGGCCAAGGCTTTTATTTGCACAGCTCGAGAGAAAGATCTCACGCCCAAGTAAATCCAAAAGTTGTCGAAATTCTGCATAAATTAAGAAAAGCTAAATCGATCTCGCGCGTCAATTTAACTGATGATGAAATTGTTGATCGTTGTGTTTTGATGATGATCAACGAAGCCGCAAAATGTTTGGAAGAAGGCGTGGTAAAAAATGCCAGCTATCTTGATATGGCAATGATTATGGGCGCTGGATTTCCAGCTTTCCGTGGTGGAGTTTTACGTTGCGCTGATTCTTACGGCTTACAAAAAGTTGTTGATCAATTGCGCGAACTTAACCGCAAACATGGTTCACGTTTTGCCGTGAGCAAATTGCTAATCGAAATGGTCGAAAAAAATCAGAAATTTTATTCCTAAATGAAAATTCTTGGAGTCGATCCGGGACTTACCAAAACCGGTCTTGGAATTATTGAAGTAAAAAATAATTCCCTCCATTTTATCGCTTCCACCACAATTCATACCAAGCCCTCTGACCCATTGTCGGAGCGCTTGCAGCAATTTCACATCGCTCTCAACGAGTTTATCAAAATTCATCAACCCGATGAAGCAGCAATCGAAGAAACTTTTATCAATACCAACCCAACATCGTCGCTAAAGCTTGGTCACGCCAGAGGTGCGTTGATTTTGAGTTTGGGATTATGTGGATTAAAAGTATCGGAATATTCAGCAACAGCAGTGAAGAAAGCTGTTGTGGGAGTAGGGCGTGCAGAAAAGCAACAGGTGCAAATGATGATAAAAATCTTACTACCAAAAGCTGGCTTCCAAAGTGAAGACGAAGCGGATGCTCTAGCAGTGGCGATCTGCCACAATAATAATCGCCGAGTTTTTTAATCTCCTTTGAAAAAGGAGATGGCACGCCGTATGGCGTGACGGAGGATTTGCTACGGGTAATTTTTATTTTTTATAGACCACCTGTAACTCCAGTAAATCCTCCGGCGCGTACCGCGCCACCTCCTTTTTCAAAGGAGGTTTTCTAACCTCTAATTTTCTCTTCTAAGGATTTAACTTCCTGCAAAATGTTCTGATCTGAATTCATTAATTCTTGAACTAGCTTAACTGAATGAATCACAGTTGCATGATTCTTACCGCCAAATTCAGCACCAATTTTTGGCAAGCTTTCTGAAGTTAGAATTTTCGAAAGATACATAGCGATTTGGCGGGGACGGGCGATCTGTCTGGCGCGATTGGCGGAAGACAAATCTGAAATTTTAAGATTATAAAATGATGCAACTGCCTTTTGAATCTTTTGAACCGTTGGCGCAGTTGAAGTTGAAGCGCGAATGTAGTCAGTCAAAACTTCTCGGGCATTTTCCAAAGTGATTTCCTGCTCATCCAACATTTTGCTGCAGACTAATTTGCGCAACGCGCCTTCAAGATCACGAACGTTAGTTGTGATTTTTTCAGCCAAATAGCTTAAAATTTTCGGGCAGATTTCTTGTTCCATTGCCGCGGCTTTAGCTTTCAAAATTTCTAAACGGTCTTGGTAATCGGGATTTTTGAAATTAATAATCATGCCGCCAGCGATTCTTGATTTCAGTTTTTCATCAATGTTTTCTAAGTCAGAAGGGCGACGATCGCAAACTAAAACCACTTGTTTATTTTCTTCGACAAGATGATTGAAGCTGTTCATAAATTCTTGCTGGGTGCTTTCTTTGCCGGCTATGAATTGCACATCATCAACGATTAAGACATCAATTGAGCGCATTTTTTCTTTGAAATCCATCATGCCATTGCTGCGAATTGACTGCACGAAATGATACATGAATTTTTCAGCGGATAAATAAACCACTTTTTTCGAAGCATCCGATTCTTTCAAATGCCAAGCGATTGCTTGTGCCAAATGGCTTTTGCCAATTCCAACATTGCCGTGAATGAAAAGGGGAATTTTATCGTCGAATAAATTGATTTGCGCATCAAGTCCAGCAGCAATTTTCGCCATTGAAAGAGCTAACTTATTATATTTAGCGCTGACGAAATTTTGGAAAGTATAACGTGAATTAAGCTCAGTTCCAAAAGCAAAAACATTGCCATGTTTGGAAAGATTAACAACTTTTTGATCTGAAGGTGAAGCTTGAAAAGATGTGCTATCAGATGTTTCTGAAGCTGGTTTTGCGATATGAATTACTGAAAGTTTTTTGACTTGAGGAAGTAATTCCAAAACCACGCCTTTGAGATTCTTTTTCCAAGATTTTGATTCCAAGAATTCTCTTAAAATCCAATCGCGGACGAATTTTGACGGGGCGTTAAAGATAACTTCGCCGCTTGAGATTGAAGCAATTTGAAGTCCGGCGAACCATTTTAAAAAGTTTTCATCGCCAAATTCAGCGCGACAAGCTTTAAAAAAGTCGTTGAGGAAATTTTGTGACTGATCTTGAGGGGATTGCTCTTGGAGCATTTCCGACGTCATTATTTCTGCCTCCAAGGTAGAGAATCAGCTTTCCAGCCGTTAACTTTTCCTCTTTGGCCTAATTCATTAAAGTCGCCTTCAAAGCCGTGAGAGAGGTTGTAGCAGTTTTGATAGCCATTCATCAAAGAATTGTTCGCAGCTTGGTAAGATCTGGCACCAGTGCGGCATAAGAAAATGATTTTTGCTTCTTCGAACTTATCGCCAAAAAGTTTTTGGGTTTCTTTAGTAAGTTGTTCTTCGAAAGATTCGTTAACTTCCATTGTAGGCATTAATTGCCAAGGTAACAAAATCATACGATTGCCGAATTCTGCCGGATTTGCAGTGCCAACGAAATTGAACTCTTCAAAAGTTCTGACGTCGACAAGCACGGAAAGAGAATCGTTTTTAAGAAGCTCAAAAGCTTCGGCTGGATTAATCTGTATTACTGATGACATTCGTAGTTTTTAAAGCCCGCATTTTTGCAACTAAACTTTGCGGGAAGATTGGAATAATTTTTTAAAAGAAGTTGGCGGATTTTTTGGCAGGAATTCCTCTTAGTAAAGAAGAATATTTTTGATTTTGTGAAATAATCGCCTTGACAGGTCATGAGGCTAAAAAGCATCAGGTCTAATCTTTTTGGTGCTTTATAAACAAAGGCTTCAGAGCCTATCACCACCTTCGGGTGTTAGAGGAGAAGGAGGTGATTTTTTGACAAGAATTTTTTTTAACTTTTTCTTTTTTGAGACTCAGAATTTTTTGCCGAAAAAACCAAAAAAATTCCAAATAAAATCAAAGGAACCGACAATAATTGCCCCATAGTTACTTGTGAAAATAGAAAACCGATCTGTTCGTCAGGTTCGCGGAAATTCTCGATTAAAATGCGAGAAAGGCCGTAGAAAGCAAGAAACAAACCGCTTAAACGACCATAGAATTTTTTGATCTTAGTGAAGTGATTAAGCGAGAACAAAATTACGAAAAGCAAAATTCCTTCCAAAGCGGCTTCATAAAGTTGACTGGGGTGACGTGGAAGCTCTCCAGCATTAGGGAAAATGATTCCAAAATTTGAACCAGAAATGCGGCCGTAAAGTTCCATATTCATAAAATTGGCCAGACGTCCAAAAAATAATCCGACGGGAGCCGCGATTGCCAAGGTGTCGGTTAATTGCAGGAAGTTTACTTTATATTTTTTGGCGAAAAGCCACATGCCCAAAATCGATCCCAAAAGCCCGCCGTGGAAGGACATTCCACCTTGCCATAAAGCGAGAATTTCTAAAGGATGCGAGAAAAAATATTGTGGATTGTAGAAGAAAACATAACCGAAGCGACCACCCAACATTACCGAAAATACTGCCCAAAGCAGCCAATCATCATAAGCTTTTTGGGTTAGAAATTTATCTTCGTCATTAGTTTTTTTAAGCCAGAATAAGGTGAATAAAATTCCGGCAATATAAGCCAGAGAATACCAACGAATTACGATTGGTCCAAGTTGCAGCGCTACCGGATTTATTTCCGGTAACATGATGGGGAAGGTTATCATTAGCGGGCTTTGTAAGTTGAAATTCCTTGGTCAGCAATCCACAAATCTTTTGGCTGCGCGCCAGTTTGGAAGAAAATATCAATTGGAATGCCACCGCGCGGATACCAATAACCGCCAATTCTGAGCCATTTTGGTTTGATGCAGGAAATAATATCTTTGGCAATTTGCACGGTGCAATCTTCGTGGAAAGCGCCGTGATTGCGATAAGAAAACAGATAAAGTTTGAGAGATTTGCTCTCAACGATTTTTTTGCCGGGAACGTAGTCGATAACAAGATGTGCAAAATCAGGTTGACCAGTAATTGGGCAGATTGAAGTAAATTCTGGGCAAGAAAAACGAATGGAGTAAAGAGTGTCAGAGTGAGGATTATCAACGCTCTGTAAGATTTTTACGTCAATTTTATCTAGTTGATATTGAGTTTTTTTGCCCAAAAGAAGCGCTTCTTTTTTATTCGACATGTTCACTGAAAGGAGATTGTTTGAATTTAACCAGATATTCAATGGCTAGAGCCGCACTGGTTTTCAAGTTATCATCTTTGATTTGTGATAAATAATACAAGCAGTTTTTAATCGCAGGATCAATTTTTATAAACAGCGATAGATGTTCGCGAATTTCTAAAGAAGAGACATTGAAGATTTTTGCAAGTGCTTGGCTAAGCTCTGCTAAATCGCTAGTAGTGTAATTTGTCATGGTGAAAAAGTGTATGTTGGTGTTAGTGAAGTGTTTGTGGTGCTTTTATTAACTTGGCAAAACCTAAAACAGTCAAATATTTTCTCTGCTAAGATTTATTAATTTCTAAGACTAGATTAATTTGAAAATTAGATGGCGAGCCTTAAAAATCCTGCCTTCTTCCATTTTTTAAAAAGCAAAAATGCAAACAAATATCATCGAAAATTTAAGTAAAATTATCGCCAAACTTCCCGGCATGGGCCCTAGAGTAGCAAAGCGTGTGGTCTTGCACTTGGCGGGGAATAAAGAAAAAACTTTGCTACCTTTGATTGAAAATCTGCAGGCTTTATTTGATAAAATTCATAATTGCGAAATCT
>Ga0214923_10004786_pt1 | contig 16119 bp, 11 predicted proteins | sample LL1510_MetaG_FD_177993 | JGI IMG/M metagenome (GOLD analysis project Ga0214923, IMG submission 177993) | Freshwater microbial communities from Lake Lanier, Atlanta, Georgia, United States - LL-1510 | ecosystem: Environmental > Aquatic > Freshwater > Lake | place: USA: Georgia | collected...
ACATCACAATACATTTTTAATATATCTTTATACCGATGGCAAGAAGAAACAGAAAATGTATCTAAATTTACATGAACTTCATAATTTCCATATTGGTCTATACAATATTGAATTAATCTGTATAAATAGGTAATAATATCATTATAATTACTTGGGTTAGCATAAAGTTTAAATACTGTATAATCCATAAAGATTTTATTAGAGTTTGGAATTATTACAAAAGTATTTGAACACAATGTATTTAAATCACATTGTGAAGAAATATTAGTAGCACAATTTAGTTTTTGTTTGTTTTTAAAAAATAAATTTTTGTTTGAATTATTATAGAATTCATTTTGTAGTTTTTGTAAATCATTTTTCAAATTAGAATTATTCATTATTTAATATTTACATATAATTTTATATATTTTATAACAAATTATATTTTATAAATCATCACATGTTTCAAATTCTTGTTGAACTAAATTTTTTAAATTTACGCTGGTTAAATCGTTACTGACATTATCAAATGTAATATTTTCATTAGCATTATTATTCAAATTACCTAAATCTGAAAATACATTAATTCTTTCTTCAAGTAGCGTTTTATTAACTTCCATAGTATATGATTGAAGTTTTAACACTACGTCTTTAATATTATTCAATTCTTCAGCTAATACTTCAAAACGATGGTTGAATTCTTCAATCCAATTAGTTTGTTCTTGTTCGTTTTGTAAAATATCAGCAGAATCGTTGTTATTAGGTCGCGTAACTCCAGTTTCTTTGACTTCTTTCACAAATTGTTCTAAATTAGTTAATCTTTTGTCTACAATAGTAATTACTTGCGGTAATGTTAGTCCACTAGTATTTACATTTGGTTGTTGAATATTGCTTCTTGGTTGAGGTGTTAAATCTGGACTATTTTGAGGAACGCCTCGGCGTTTTCTTGCTGATGCTAAAGCTTGGCTCATTATTATGAGAATATTATAATATTATAAACATTTCTCTAAATACTTATTAACGAATTTGTTTTGTAAAATCTAAGAATGATAAAAAATAACAAATATTAGAATAAAAAGTATTTGAATTATTTTCTCTCAATTTAATTTCATAATGAAATCTATCATAATCTTCTATATTACATTCACATACATTTGAAATGTTTTCGTCATCATATTTGCTAACAATGCTATAAAATTCATCATCGCCTACAGAAACGTCATCGCTGTATTCATCATCTTCAAAATATATTTCATATTTATCTTTGTATTCGTTACCATTAATGTCTATAAATTTTGTATCATCTATAAAATCGTCTATTATACTATCAAGTTCATCTAATTGGTCAATATTGTTTTTATTCATTAGTTTATTCTTAACACTGCTCGGCATTTTTTATAAAAAATATAATATTAATAATACAATATATTTTTTATTTTATTTTTCTAATATAATTTACGCTTTCATAATCATTTTTAATGGTTCATGTGAAACATATTTTTCTACCCATTCAATATCATCAATACTATAATCTTCAATGTTGTCGTGTTTTTTTAAAATATTTATTTTTGGAAAGGGAAAAGGTTCTCTTTTTAATTGTTCTTTTAGAGTTTCAATATGTTCTTCGTATATATGTGCGTTTCCTAAAAAATAAATAAATTCGTCTGCTATCAAATCGCAATGCTTAGCAATAATATGTGTCAAGAAAGAATATGATGCTATATTGAATGAAATTCCTAAACCAACATCTCCGCTTCTCTGCATTAAAGCACACGATAAATATTTATTATCGCGAACATTGAATTGCATCAAAATATGGCATGGCGGAAGGGCCATTTCATCTAATTGACATGGATTCCAAGCTGATATAATATGTCTACGAGAACATCGTGTCAAAGGGTTTTTCAATTCACGAATAACAATTGCTAATTGGTCAATTCCTTTTCCAGAATAATCGGTATGACAATCTTTATATTCAGCGTTAAAATGACGCCATTGATGTCCATAAATAGGCCCCAAGTCATTGACTTCGTTGTTGTGTAATCTTCGGCTATCCAAGAATTCCCTTGTTGAATTACCATCCCAAATATGAATATTTTGGTCTTGTAACTCTTTATTATTAGTAGAACCACGAATAAACCATTGTAATTCACGAAAACACGTTTTCCACGCCACTTTTTTTGTAGTTAATAATGGAAGTTCTCCATCCTTTAGAGAAAATCGCATTGAATAACCAAAAATGGATTTTGTTTTACCATTTCGTGTTTCTTCAAGAGAACCTTTTTCTAATATTTCTTTAATCAACTGTAAATATTGTTTTTCAGGATGGAAAGACATACTATATAAATATTTAGCACATACATTTTATATATATTTTCTATTGAATTTTATATATTAATAGTATAAATGGAAGTATTACAAGAAAGTTCAACTGGTGGATATAATAAATCATTTTTAACACATGTATTTTCCACCACAGAAGAAAGTAAAGCTGAAATATTAAATGTTGTCCAATATTCGGTAATGGGTGTAATCCCTATTGTTATTTTAAATAAATTAATTCAACGATTTATTCCAGAAGCAGAACCTGAAAAATCCAGTTTGGAACTTTTAGTAGAAATATTTATTCAATTAATTGTTATGTTTTGCGGCATTATTGTTATACATCGTATGATTACTTTTGCTCCAACATATAGTGGTTTTAAATATGAAAGTTTAACATTAACAAATGTTATATTAGCATTTTTAATAATTGTATTGAGTATTCAAACAAAACTAGGGTTAAAAGTAAACATTTTAGTAGATCGTTTACTTGAATTATGGAATGGTCCATCAAGTGATGACCGAAAATCAAACAAGCGCAATGTTAGAACAAGTTCTCCAATGAGCCAACATTCACATAGTCAAGCTGATTATTTAGATAATTCAATGGTTCAAAGTGGTATGTTTCCACCAGCACCAGTAGCAACAACCCGTCAAAATTCTGTAATGGAGACTTATGATAATATGTTAGGTGGTACAAGAGGAGGACAAATGGATTATGGGTCAATGATGGGCCCAATGGCTGCAAATGGCGTTTTAGGAGGGTCTTTTGGTTCTAGTTTTTAGATTTATTATAGTTACAAAGTTCAAGGAGAAATCAAAAACGAAAACAAAAAAAATAAATAATTATAGTTATTTATTTTTCTATTTCTATATGTGAGTTAGTTTATGTAAACAACCATAACTACCTTTACCAATAACTTTCGGTTCGGCATTCATAATAATATTATAATTATTTGTTTATGAAATCCATAGAATTCATCATTTCCATCTTTTTCATAGATTGTTCAAACGTATTTTGTTTTTCTAAATTGGCAAATAAATATTCAGTATTTGGGCTTTTTTCGTTTTTCTTTATTTGTTTATAAATTTGATTAATTTTATCAACAACATTTTGTATAACTTGTTTATTGGTAGTTAATTCAATATTTGTGGGAACGCTTTCAGTAAGTAATTCTACAGCAAAGTATAATAAATATCGTCTTTTTCTACAAGATGCAGTAGTATATTTAATTGAAAAAATAGTTAAAAGTCCATTCATCAATTTATCAATAAATTGGTTATTTAATAATGAATTATAGTATAAAAGAGCATCCCATAAAATCCATATTATATCCCTGCTAAATTTTTTTTCAACATTTACAAATGGTCTTTTTTCACAATAACAAGGTTCTTTGCGTTTCTTACAAATAGCATCAAATTCAACCATCCATTCAATCCAATAACAAGCTGATAACATATTTTTGCGTTCATTTGAAATATTATAGCAAAATTCGTTTACGGCAATGAACAATTCTTTTGGGTCTTCTTTTTTAAATACAGGTTCTATAAAAGTGACATTGGGTGCTTTTAATCGTTCAGTCATCTGTGTCATATCAAATTCTTCTTGACGATTTATTTTAATAGCTTCAAAACTATTTTTTTTATTAGATAATGTTATTGTGCTAATTATTTCAGCAAAAAGTTTTCTCATTTGTACACTATTTCTCACTTGTAATTCGTTTAAATAGTGTCCTTGTGACATAATATGTTTAAAGTTCTCATATCTTAATTGTAAATAAAGAATTATTTTAGGATTACCTAAATGAATATGTTTACCAGTATAATGTAATATACTTTCCCAAATATCAATATAATGTCCAGAACATAATAACTCAGCACACCAATAACAAGCATTTTCTATTTTACCTTTCAACATATTCTCGGTCAATTGTTTCTTTACTTCCGTTTTTTTGAAATTTGAAAATGTTATTGATTTAAATTCTGATGGTTCACGAATATCGTTTATTTCTATATTATCAATCATATCTTTAGAATAATAACAGTAATTATTTTTGGACTTTAACCACAAAAATGTGATAAAAAATTGAATTACTTTTTCTTTGATTTATTAAATAATAATAACAATAACTACAACGATAATTAATAACTACGATATAACAAAAGCAATAACAAAGTGAAAAGAATAATGGAACAATTAAAGGATAAAGCACGAAAAATAATGAATGAAATACATAATTTACCATACTACAAAAACTATGCTGCTGCTTCAGGTGCTGTTCATAATTTTGCTCAGCACGAAGATGCGGTTGCTTCGGTTTTTAATAATAATGGATTGACATTATGGAATCCTGTAAATAACGAAAAACCTACATCAGAAACAATATGGAAATGGATAAATAGTAGCATTAATAATACTACATTAGAAACATCTATGCCTGATAATAGTTATATGTCTCAACCATGTGGAACACATGATAGTCCAGATTTTATTATAAAATTAAACAATGTCTTTTTTGGAATTGAATGTAAATCGGCTGACGGTTTTTCTCCAATGTATAATAGTGGTGGAATAAAACAAAATTTAATTTATGTATTTTGTTCAAAAAAGACAAATTCTACTACTATTTATGTTGGAAAAGACGTTTTATCAATTGAACAACAAAAATTGATAGATGAACTTATAATGAAACAACGAGAACTTGAAAAAGAATATAACGAAAAATTAAAGGCAATAGATGTAAACCATCGGGGAATAAGTTACTATACAAGACCAATGATACAACAATCAGGTGGTGCTCAATACACCAATTATTTCAAACATGCAGAAAAAGAAAAATGTGAAGAAAATGTATATAAATTCATGAATGATATTATTGAATTGAATTCATTATAATAAAAAAAAAAATACAAAAATATTTATAATACAAAAGAAATAAAAAATAAAAATAGTAAGGCATTTTGCTTTACTATTTTTTTACGAAAAGTATTATTTCTTATAAATATATAGGAAAAACGGTTTCTAATTCGGTTTTGGAAAGACCATTGTTACCAAGAAAGTTATTAATAAATTGTTGCGTTTTTGGATTTTTAAAACTATTGATTATTTTATTGAATAATGCTTTCAATTCATTACCGCTAATACTTGGAGAATAAATGACATTCAAATGATTTTCAACCAAATATTTTTGTGAACCATTTACTAAAGCATAGTTTAATTTATAAGCACTATTTCCATTACCGCGATTAACTACAATTACTGTATCAACAACGCCAGCCATATCAATATATTGTTTTTTTTCATCATTGGAAAAATCCAACAATGAAATACTATTATTTTTAGTAATATTTGAATTATATAATAAAAGCGTTTTAGTATTATCATTTGTTAATTGTGATTTGCGTTGGTTCCATACAATATTTCCAGTTTTTACAGATAATCCTAATTTGGATAAAGTAGTAGAACCATTTAAAATTTGTCTAAGTGAATTGGCATCTTCAGAAAACATAAAATTGTTATTAAATTTTATAGAATAATTACATTCAATTGGGTTATCTATCATATGAGTTTTCCTATAAATTAATCCGAAGGTTGATTGTTGAGTATCAATAAAACCGCCATCTTTTTCAAAATCTATAATATTTAATATTTCACCATTTTGTTTCATATAATTACGAATTGTAGAATAATAAGAAGAATTAAGAAAACTTTTTGGAATTATAAATGCTAATATACCATTGATTTTTAACATAGACAAACTATGAATAATAAATAAACCGAATAAATTAGGTCTTCCTATTATATATTTATTATATTGTTCAGGGACATTGTTTTTGTGAATAACTAAATAAGGAGGATTACCAAGAATCATATCATACAATTTATTTGTTATATATTTAATAAAATCGCATTTTTGTAAATTAACGTTATTTTTGAATGATATATTTTGAATTTTATCAAATATATATTCATTATTTTCTATGGCATTTATTTTAATATTATCAAATAATTCGTCAATGTATTTTACAATTTCACAAGTTCCACATGATGGTTCTAATATTTCATATTTATTATTAGTATCAACAACAATAAACTGTTCAATATATTCAACTAATTTTTTTATAATAGTTTTTGGGGTTATAAATATACCTTGTTCTTTTTTCACTGTTTTTGATAATTGTTTTGTAATATCAATTGTTAATTCACTGAATTCATTAGTCATAGTGTATATTAGTAATATAGTTTTATTATAATTTTATTTACTTTCACCTTAATTTCAATTTTATAACAAATGATATAGAATTAAATTTTATATAATTTTATATATTTTTTATATAATATGAAAAGAGTGTTAATAACAAATAATTCTCAAATACATTTAACAAAAAATGGAGGTTATAGTAAACAAATACATTATTTATTCCATATGTTTAAAGAATTTGGTTACGAGATTTGTTATTTAATGTATAATTTTAAATTTCATAACAACGAAAATTATTTGAAAATGTATAGTTATTATGATTTGAATGAAATATATAGGTTATCTGATTATAATGATATTATATTATTAGATGATGAAATACTCAAAAGTATATTTTATTTGTCAATACAAAATGAAGACCGTATAGTAAAAGCAGAAGAAATAAATAATATAATAGATTGTCATAATATCAATTTATTTTTTTGTTTGGGCGATGCTTTTGTTTTTGATAGAAACACAGAAAACGCATATAAAGTACCAAGTTATTTTTGGTATCCGTGTCATTTCTATCCATTATCTAAGTTTGATTTTGATGGGTTAAATTCTTTTTCAAATATTTTATCGTTATCGCCTTCTATAAAGATAGCACTTGAACAGCAGTTCCCTTCTAAAAAAGTATATTATTTACCACATATAGTTATGAACCAAGATATTAAATTAAGCAAAGAGGAAATACGTAAAAAATGGAATATACCTAATGATAAATATGTAGTATTGTTAGTATGTCATTTATTTCACGAGCAAATTGATAACTATGTAGTTAATCGTAAATCAATAGATACTCAAATGATTGCTTTTAAGAAATTTAATGAAAAATATAATAATTCTATATTATTTATACATTCTATTAAAGATAAATATACAATAACGCATCCAATGGAAGAGTTAATAAAATCATTAGAATTTACAAAAGATAATTTTATATGGAATAAAGATAAATTAGATGAACATAATCTACATGAATTGTACGAAATGTCAGATATATTCTTAAGTTGTAGTAAAGGAGAAGGGTTTGGAGTTCCTATACTAGAAGCGCAAAAATACAATACTAATGTTATAACAAACAATTTTTGTTCAATGAAAGAGCATAATTTTCAAAACAATATAGTTGAAGTGTCAACATATTCAATTCATTATGGTATAAATGCCAATTGGGTAATATCATCAAGTAATAATATATTTAAAATGATTGAAAAAATATATTTAAACCAACGAAGAATTAAATCCGCACCCGCGGATTCACATTCTTCGTGGTCAATGACCGATAAATATTTTAATGCCGCCCCTCTGGGGCAGAATGAAATATTTAGCGGTTTAAATAATAGTGATAATAATAAAAAAAATCAGAATCGCTCAAAATGGATAGTTAATGAATTAACTAGTTATACAAATATAAAAAAAAGATTATATAAAATATTAAATAATTAATATGAAAATATTTGTATGTGATAATCTATTTAGCAATTTTAATATTACTGGTTATAATTCATTATTATTAAATAATATACTTGACACTAACAAAGATGATTGTATAGTATTTTTTATAGAAGATGTAGAAAAAAATTATAAAATATACGATTATCTTAATGAAAAAAATATTTTTAACCATTATTTTTGGTCTGAAAATTTAAAAGAGTTATTTGAATATAAGATAATAGTTACGTCAATTGAATTATTGAATGATGAAATGTTATTTTGTAATAAAAACAATGTAATTTATTATTTTTGTGAAAAAAAGAAGATAAACTTTAATGAAAAATTTAATAATAGAGAAAAATATTTATTTTTAGCTGATTATGATACAATAAATGAATTAGATAAGAGTTTCTTTACAAAAATTTATACATTCAATAATTTTCATACAGATTGTGATAAAGTGGAATTTATCAGATTTAATTTTAAAAAAAATGATATTATTAGTTTATTTGATAATGCTACAAAAGAAAATATAAAAATAAATCTTGAGATAAAAGAAGATTTTATTGTAATATTTATACACCTATTTGATAACTTATTTTATGATACATTAGATCGGATTATATTATCTATATCCGAATTGAAGAAAACGCATAAAATATATCCTATATTTTATTGGCCATTAGATAAAGAAATTGAAAAAAATATTACAAAAAAAGATATTATACTTTATAATGAAAAAATGTATTATAAATTTTATAATGTAGATATTCCAATTGATATTAAAAATAGTGAAGATATAATAAATCGTGATGATATAGAAACATACAATATCAAATTTTCAATAAATAAAGAATATTCTTTAACAATAAAAGATTATTTATTAGATGTTTTAAATAAATATTTAAATGATGATTATAGTATTATTACAAAAATAGACGATTATAATTTATTACAAAATATTTATATGTCTGATATATATATACCAGTTACAGATAATTTATCATATTTAACCTTGTTATCACAATATTATAAAACATATACAATATTTACAAATGATAGTAATAATACACAAGAATATTGTATATTTGGTGATATACCATTAATAAACTCTAATGATTATATTCATTGTACTATTACTAATAGAATAAAAAAAAATTTGCGCGTTGAAGATATGAAAAATTCTATAGAAAATTATATAAAAAATAAAGAAAATCCATTTTTCTTATACAAACGTGAATTTTGTGAATATTTATTTGGTTAGGATATGTAATAAAAATAAATATAACACTTTATATTATATTTATTATGAAATATAGAATAAAATTTTTTTCAGACTTTATTTCGTCTATTGAACTAAAAAAATTGTATGAAAAATTATATGATACTGACAACATGTCAAATTATGGTATAGATAAAGAAATTTATATTACTTCAAATGATGATTACACGCATGCTATTATTTTTAATTTAGCAACGCCTATATTGCGAAAAGATATAAATAAATCAAATGTATTAGGATTAGCTCAAGAACCACCTATATTTATAATACAAACTGCGAATGAAAATAAATTGAAATATGTTATAAATAATATTGGTAAATATTTTATTGGCGATAAAGTATTTGATGAACCTTTTTTAGAAAAATATTCTTATTTACTACATAATAAACCATTACCATATATTCCTATTAAGACAAAGAGAATGTCTTTTATTGTAAGTCAAAAGAAAGATTATTGGTTTGGTTACGGTTATCGTTATAAACTTTTGAATGCTATATTAACTGAATATTTGCCAATTGATATATATGGTAGAGTTTGTAAAAATAATATTAAAGACGCAAGGATGAAAGGAGAATTTAATTATAACGAACCATATGAAGATTATGAATTTCACATATGTATTGAAAATTTTATAACAAATGCTTATGTATCAGAAAAAATTATAAATCCTTTAATGACATATACTATACCGATTTATTTAGGTTGTATTAATATAAAAGAATATTTTGGTGATAATGTTATAATAATGACTGGCAATATTGAAGAAGATATAAAATTAATAAAAGACATATTATATTATCCTGAAAAATATAGAAGAACTGTAGATATAGAAATGATAAAAAAAAAGGTTTCTTTATTAGACAACTTAGATAATATTTTTTCTTAATACTTATTCAGTAATAATTCTTGGAACAATGTTAATTGTTTGTAATTCTTGAGCCATTAGTTTATAAGCATAAGGTATTTCTACCTTCGCAAAATCGGTTTTGTTATCACAATTTTTACATAAATGAATCGTAAAATCGGCATTAGAATACATACGATTTTTATTACCATCATTATAGGAAGCAACAATACCACATTTTTTACATACATGAACGCTATATTTATCTGAAACATCATATAGTCTTTCTCTACAGAATTTAGACATTCCATGAGCAATCATTACATCACGTTCCATTTCACCTATTCTGAACCCACCATCTCTGCTACGACCTTCTGCTGGTTGTCTTGTTAAATTAACCATCGGTCCAATAGACCTACTATGTTGTTTATCATTTACCATATGTTTAAGTCTTTGATAAAATACTGGACCAATAAATATGTTCGTCTCTAATTGTTCACCAGTTAATCCATTATATAATAATTCATTGCCATAACTTTCATAACCTAAATTCTGTAATTCTTGGGCAATAGTTTTGACATCTAAATTACCAAAACTTGTACCATCACCAAATAATCCTAATTCTAATAATACTTTACCTAATAATGTTTCTTTTAATTGTCCGATAGTCATACGCGAAGGAATAGCATGTGGGTTAATAATTATATCTGGTCGGATTCCATCCTTAGTGAAAGGCATATCTTCTTCTGGTATAATATTACCAACCGTTCCTTTTTGCCCGTGGCGCGAACTGAATTTATCACCAAACACTGGTTTTCTTAGTGTACGAACGCGCACTTTTGCGAAATTATAACCATCGCCATTTCTTCCAGTATAATTTTTATCAATATATGTATCTTCAGTAGTTCTAAAAGTCTTACTTTGGTCTTCATATTTAATTATTTTTGTAGGGTCATTGCGATTTTCTTTAATTGGAATTATTTTCGCTATAATTATATCACGATTTTCTACCAAACTATTCTCTGGAATAAAACCATCAGAATTTAATTTATCATAATTTCCAAATTTTATACCTTTTGTTTTAGTTGCATCAGGTTTACACCTAATAATTTCATCTCTGATAATATTTTTATCTTCATCTTTTTCAGTATGGTATATAGTAGCTAAAAATAATCCTCTATCTAATGAACCTTTATTGATTAACACACTATCTTCCTGATTATAACCAGTATGTGTCATAATCGCAACATGAATTTGAGTGCCCGAAGGAATATTGTTTAATTGAATAAAATTCATTACTCTCGTTTCAACGAGTGGTCTAGATGGATAATTTAAAACATAGGCAGTTTTATCCATTCTTTGGTCGTAGTTTGTAGAATATACACCCATTGCTTGTTTACCCATAGCAGTTTGATAAGTGTTTCTTGGTGCTTGGTTATTTTCAGGAAAAGGTATACAAGAAGCTAAGACACCAAATATAGTACTAGGATGAATTTCACAATGAGTATAGTTAAATTTGTGTTTCTCATCTTGTAAATAACTATCTTTACATTTCATTGCTATCATAGCGAAGTTTTGTTCTTCAGGGTCAATATATTCAATAACTGATTCATTTATTTTACAATTGGTTAATAAATCATTCCAAGAAAGTTCTTTAGACACTAACCTATCAATTATTGAATTATCTATAATGGCTTTATTATCACGAACTTTTAATACAGGACGTGTCAATCTACCACCATCGTTACATACTCTTATTTCTAATAATTTAAAATCAAATACTATGGATGTATAAATGTTAATAATTCCTTTGTATTTTTTTTCTTTTAAATCTTTGTATAATTCCATAGGAGTTTCTGTAATACCTAACCAACAACCGTTTACAAATACTTTTACTTTACCATATAAATGGTGTGGTTCTGTCTTATCAACTGTATATACATATGGTTTCACATAATCATATAATGAAGAACTATTCGTTGGAATTGTAATATGACCTAAATAACTAATATTTTTTACGACACCAATAGACTGCCCCTCTGGAGTTTCAGCAGGACAATTGTGTGTTACAAATGATGATGCTACAAATGAATGATTATCACTACGAGTAGTAAAGTCATATACTAATTCAGGTTCAATTTCTTTGATTGATAATATCGGGACACTTACGCAACCATTGTCAATAATATTTTCTTTAATAAAATTTTCATATATTATATCTGTAGTAAATCTGGTAGTTTGACGTATTCCTTTTTTGTTTTTTGATATAACTTTTTTAATCTGATTTTCAGTTAAATTAGTTTTATTTATCAATTCAGCAATATTAACATTATTATGATTTTCTATTATATAATCATAGTGGTCACTGCGCGTTTTTTTATTGAATTCTTTTATTTTCAAATGTTCTATGACAGGTGCGGAATTTCTTCTCTTTTCTTCACAATATGTATAATTAATAATGTCAGCATATTTAACTAAATTTTCTGAACTATTTTCAAAAACTAAACATACTTTTGTCTTATTATCATCTACTTTTTTAGGTTGTATATTAGATTTTATATCAAATTCATTAAACATATTCATAATTTGTGTCATATATTGTATGGTGTTATCTAAATATTCATTTTGTGTTGTTTGAAACGTAATTCCAATATGAGGCTTCCAAGATTTTTCATTTTTTTGATATGATAATCTAGAACCATCACCGCCTTGAAATGCTGACAAAAACTCACGTTTAATAGATTTTTCTGAATTTATTAACCAGTCAGGTATATTACGAATCATATTTGTTTTTTTACCAACAAATCCACCCAATAATGATAATAAGTAAGCAAATGCCCCATTTTTAGAAACTTCCCAAGTTCTATATTTTGTATTTCTACCAGTTACTTTATCTTCAAAATTAGTAGTTTTTTGTTTTATAGAAGGGTTACCAAATCCTAATTTTGTAATATCACCTGCTATTTGGAAAACATCATATTCTTCACCTAGATAAAATGAGGCATTATAATATTTTTTATTATTATCATTCCTTTCATATAAATTTCCATCTGTATTTAAAGCTCCTATTAAACGAGCAATTATTTTTAATTTATAAACTGGAATATTTTTATTAAGTAAGTTTAATTCTAATAATTCAATCTTGTAATGTTCTAGTATGTCTGTATCATTTATTTTTACAATTGTTGTATTATCATCTTCTATATTTTTTACTGTATTACGAATAATTACCTTATCGTTTTGTTTCAAATCTTCCAAATTTTTCCATTCATGAATGCCGTTATTATTTACAAGGAATGGGTGATTAGAAGTAGCTTTTATTTTTCTTCCACTAATAGTAGTAATTTCAAATAATTTATCGGGCATTTTAGAAAAGAATGAATGAATATCGGATGGTTCATCAAGTAATGTTTCTGGATTTACAGTATTTACTATGTCTCCGTCTTTCATATCTTTTATTTTTTTAATAGTTAAACGGTCAGACAATAATACTTCACTATCGCCAGTTAAACATAAGAAGCCCCATGTTGTATTATGTAATTTACGAGGAGCAATTAATTCACCACTTTTTTCTAATGGAGTGTTTATTCTACGCAAATGACTCAAACTTGCTACATAAGTCAAACGGTTCAATACTTGAGCAACGCCAACTTTACTACTATTGGATTGTTTTATACTAAAGTCGCCAGTTGCTAACGCACGATTAATACCATTTTCAATTGTAGTTGATTTCATAATTTTATAAATGTTCGTCATATTTACAATATTCTCATAATCTTCTGTAGAACGCCAAGAACCATTATTGATTTCGCGAACAATTTGTTTCTGCATTTCTTTGACTAATTTATTAAAATAATTACGAAATAGATTATTCAATAATGTTCCAGTCAATTCAATACGTTTATTTAAATATGAATCACGGTCATCTGGAGGTATCCAACCCAAACTAGTTTGTATTAATTTTTTAGCCATGTAACCTAATAAATATAATTTTTGTTTTAATGTTTGACAATGTGGGAACAAATCATTATCCAATACTTCTAATGTAAATTCGCGTTTCTTTTTTGCTCCAGTTTCTTTATCCATATTTAATGGAGTATATGCAACTGACGCAGTAATATGTTTTAACGCATCTTCTTGTGTCATATATTTGTTTGCGTCAATGATAGAAGCTTGTAAACATTGTAATAGTTCCGCATTTTTAGTTTCGTCAATATCTAATAATATATATTGGCAAACTTCTTTGTCTGTTAATACGCCTAACGCACGAAATAATACAAATAATTCAATCGGATTTTTAATTCGCGGAACATTTATATAAATACCATGCCCAAATCCATTATTTTTATTTGCTATCATCATTTCAATTTGTTTTGGTGAAATACATTTAAAATCAGGAACCGATTTAATCTCAGCAAACCAATTCCATTTTGTAGTATTTTTTCCATCAAAACAATAAACGCGATTTTCAGCAGCACGTTCTTGTCCTAATACTGTTTTTTCAGAACCTTTTATAATAAAATAACCACCACAATCCATATAACACTCGCCAGTATATTTTGGATGAATATGTTTGTTTTGAGTTAATACACAAATAGATGATTTTAACATAATTGGTAATTTACCAATATTTATTTTTGGTAATACCTTTTCAATTATTTTTGGAGTTTCCATATTTTCATTATTGCGTATTACATATTTTAAATTAATATCAACAGTCATATTAGAAGCATATGTAAAATTTCTAATTTTGGCTTCTTGTGGTAACATCATTTTTGTAGCACCATTATTTTCATGAATTTGAGGAGGATATAGTTTAAAATTAGTAAATGATGCGAAAATTTCTAATAAATATTTGTTTTCAGATTCAATATAATCATTTTCAGAATGAATTGTAACTGGATTAAACATTTGTATGGTTCGTTGTATTTGATAGTTGACAAAATGATTATATGATTCAATTTGATGTCTCACTAATCTTTCCAAATGTTGTCCTTGAAAATAGGATTCAATAATATGGTAAGGTTCTTCAATGTAATTACCCAAATGTGATAATATGGCTTCTTCTTTGTTCAATTCATCCATTTTATTTTTTACATTTTCTTCTACTGTTTTTTCTACACATTTTTGTAATTCTTGTAATTCTTCTTTAAAAATAATATCTTTTAATTGAGTAGTGGTGTCGTTCTGTGTTGTTGATTTAGTAGCGTTGAGTTTGGTATTTTTTATTTGTTTTGGTTTTTTTATTTTAATTTTTTCTGTATTAGAAATACTGTCCATAGCAATAGTTTCTGTAATTTGGGTTGAATAATCCATTATAATATTGTATAATTATAATGTTAATATTAATATAATAACAAATTCAATTTTCTAAGTTATTTTATGAATTAGTTTTATTAGTACTATCACTGGTTGGTGAAGTAGGTGTTGATTTTTGAAGAGACATTCTATTTTCAATACAATTTGCTATTTTTTCTTTAACAAATAATTGTTTGTTTTCATTTATACGGTCTAATTCTCTATTTGTAATATCTTCAATAATTTCTTTTTTATCTAATTTTTTAGTTATATTAGGAAAAGAATCATTAGAAATTGATTCAATATCGTAATTTAGTTTATTATAAGAATTTTTTTTATTTTTAATGGTTCGGAAATTTACAATTTTATTATATTTATCCAGCAGAATTTTATATTTACTATCATATTTATCTTTTATTTCTTCATCATCTAAGTAAGTAGGTTGACCTGATATATCATATAAAAAATATTCTTTTATATTTATATTCCAAGGGTTTCGTTTTCGTTCATTATCTGGGCTTAACCCATCAAGATACCAAAAACGGTCACTTTTATTTATTCGTTTAAGATTGTCTTCAAAGAAACAATGAAAACATATATAAATTAATTCAGTAAAATAATTTACATTTTCAATACTTTCTTTTTGTGAATATTTATTTATTTCTTCTTGTAATTTTTTATATAATGTCAACTTTGTATTCATATCATATTCACA
>Ga0214923_10004787_pt1 | contig 16117 bp, 12 predicted proteins | sample LL1510_MetaG_FD_177993 | JGI IMG/M metagenome (GOLD analysis project Ga0214923, IMG submission 177993) | Freshwater microbial communities from Lake Lanier, Atlanta, Georgia, United States - LL-1510 | ecosystem: Environmental > Aquatic > Freshwater > Lake | place: USA: Georgia | collected...
CAACTGAGCAGTCGCGCTTTTTATTGGGGTGCTTTTTACCCTACCAATTCATTGTGCGACTGCTCAGTTGGCGAGTAAGCAATCCTGTGACATTCGTCGGGTGTTTGGTCGCGACGATTCCAGATCGCGGCTCGAACAAGCGATGCTGGAGGAAGCGCGGCGAAGGGTGGTCGAGCAAGCGGTTGGGATAGAGGTACGGAGTTCGGAAAGCACCACAAAGGCCGAGTATTTGTCGAAGGGCGCTCATCCCCACGCACAATGGGTTGAGGATTATATGGCACAGAGTACACAGGAATCGGCCGGACGAATTACAGAGGAGGAACAGCCTGAATTCTACGAATTTGAAGAGGCCGGGTCCCGAACGCTTTCGTTAAAATACGCCGCGCGCGTTTCCCGAGATGTGGGCAAACGCGACCCTGGATTTATCGTTGATTTTATGGTTTCGCAGGACAGCTACCGGGAAGGGGATACCATCACGCTGCAGGCCCAAAGCGCCAGGAACTGCCAGTTGTATGTTTTTAACGTTACGCGTGACGGACAATGTGCATTAATATGGCCCAACGCCCACGAAAGGGATGCAGCGCTGTCGGCCGGACTGAAAAGGAAGTTGCCCGATTCCAAAGCGTATGAGTTAATCGCCGAAATTACCCGTGCGGATGAAGAAGGTGTAGTCAAATCGGGTCAAATTATCCCCACCGGCTCCAGTGCCATGAATGTGCAGACGGAGTTGATGTATGCGCTTTTCTATATTGGCGATCGACCGCTTTTTGAGCCCGGTGCCGTTCGGTCGGGCGTCCAGTTTACCCTGCCGCAATTCAATAAACTCGTGCTCGGCATTCCCAGGTCCGATCGTCGGGAAGTGGTGGCGCCCTACACAGTAACCCGCAAACTGGAATAGTGTAAAAACAATCAGTTCTCTTATGAAAAAGACATCCATTTTTTTGAGGTCGTTAACCGCTGCTTGGCTTTTGCTTGCTCTTGGAGGCATTCCTGAGGTTTGCGCCCAGACGTTCAAAAGCAATCCGTACCCCGTACGAATTTCAGATATTCCACGACCCACCGCCCCGGCTGAATTGCACATTACTGATTTGAAGTTTAGTGATGCGCTGGGAAATCAAAACGAATTGCTCGATGCAGAGGAGGCCGTTGAAGTGCGGTTTACCCTCGTTAACCGCGGACGGGGAAATGCCTATCGCACCCGCTTGCAGGTAGAATCAACTGTGCCGATCAGGGAGGTGACCTATGCTGCCACGCAGGAAATCGGTGACTTGGCGGCGGGGCAGTCGCGCCCGGTTGTATTGAAGTTGCAGGCCAGCCGCTCGGTTGCTACGGCGGATCTTGCGCTCCATTTGACCGTTAAGGAGGCCAATGGATTTGATTCAGACCCTGCGGTAGTCCGCTTTCGATCAGAAGCATTCCAGGCGCCCCTGTTGGCGGTGGCCGATGCCGTATTCACCAACAACGAAGGTGAAGGAAAGCTCGTGTTGGGCAAGATCGTTACCCTGGATCTGTTGATTCAAAACCGCGGACAGGGTGTTGCCCGAAAAACCAAAATTGAGATTGCTTGTCCGCCCCAGGTTTTTCCGGCCGGTGAATCGACTTTCGACTTGGGTGATATGAATCCCAACGACAGCAAACGGATTACCTATGAGTTTTTCGCCAATAAACTCTACACGGGCACAGATATAGGGTTACAAATTCAAGCCACCGAATCTTATGGGGAATACGGATTTCGGTCGACGCAAAGGGTTTCGCTCGATAAGAGCCTGGCCAAAACACAGACCTTGCAGGTGGCGGGTCAACAAACCTCCAAGGTTGCCATCACCGATGTGGCCCTGCGGGCTGATGTGGACCGCAATATTCCCCAAGTTGGAACCCCCAATCCCAACCGATATGCGTTGGTCATTGGAAACGAAGACTATGCCTCACGGCAGACAGGCCTTGCCACCGAGAGCAATGTTCCCTTCGCCCGCAACGATGCACAGGTTGTGCGGAGTTATTTCTCGCGTACCCTGGGTGTACCGGAATCTCAGATTGATATGAAGTTGGATGCCACTCGTGGGGAGATGGATCAGGCCATCGATAGGCTCAGCAAGATCATTAAGAATACGGAAGGTAAGGCAGAAGTCATGGTGTATTATGCCGGACATGGACTGCCCGATGAGTCGGGCGAGGCATATTTAATCCCTGTTGATGTTTCAGGAGGCAACGTTCGGATGGGGGTGAAGCTGGCGGAGGTATATCGGCGGTTGACCGAGTTTCCCGCCGAGCGGGTGACGGTATTTTTGGACGCCTGTTTTTCGGGTGGTGCCAGGGCAACCGAACTCCTTGCCATGGCGCGTGGGGTCAAGATTGTGCCGCGCTCAGGTTCTTTGGAGGGCAACCTTGTCGTTTTCACGGCAACTTCAGGAGAGCAATCGGCGCTTCCTTTTGTGGAACAGCAACACGGAATTTTCACCTATTTCCTGTTAAAATTCTGGCAGGAACGTTCCGGTGGCGGGACTTTTCTGGATTTGGCTAATCACCTAAAATCTAAAGTGGGCCTCGAGTCGGTGCGCACAAACAACAAGGAGCAAAACCCTCAGGTCTTGTATAGCACAGGGGTGGCTGATGCCTGGCAGTCCTGGATTTTTAATGAGTAGGGTCAGGAAAATGGAGAACATTGTGAGGTATTACCCTCGGTAACATCTATGTTTTGCTACGGATGATTAGAAAATATCTTAAGAATTTTTTTTACTGTGCTTCAAGCCTGCGATTACCCGGAGTTTATAAGGCTTGTTGGTTGTCCGTTTTTTTGTATCCAGCCTTTGTTTTTTTGGTTTTTCTGGGTATCGGAGGCAGGACAAGCGCCCAAACCTTAAGCCATATCAATTTGGATTCGGATGGCAGGAAGGTGTACATTTACTATAAAATCAAAACCAAAGCTCCTCAAAACATACAGGTGACTTTCGTGGGCGAGCAAATGGGGAGAATTTTTCCTACAAGTCTTACCGGCAATCTGTGGGATGTTTCCGGTCGTGGACAAAAATTAATCACATGGGACGCATTCAAGGACAACGGCTTGTTTTCAGATATGATGGTGGCAGAATTGACGTTGACTCCCTCACGCAGTGGCAAGCAGCCTGCGCCTGATTTGGGCAGCACTGATTTTCAGGGGGAGCTGTCGAATACCGGTAAGAAATCGAACCTTGGAGCGCTCGGCCTGACTTTGATATTGCCGGGCTCGGGTCAAATGTACCTTACCGATGGTAAAAAGGGAAAAGGCAAAATCAGCTTTTTTATGCTGACCGCGGTGGTGGGTGCTGGTGCACGTATTTTTTCCAATGCCCAGTACAATGATTATCTGGCCGCAACGAACCCCAGCGCAAAAAGCATGCATTACGAGCTGGCCAATGTAAGCAACAAAATATCCATAGTTTCAATGGGCATTGCCGCTACCATTTATCTGGGAAGTATATCGACGCTGTTGAGGCAGATGGTTGGGGATTAACTCATCAGGGTTCCACTCGCCTTTTTTTGACGTTAGCCTTTATTTTCAGCTTGTCTTGTCACAGTATCCAAACATATACTTCAATGACATCAAATCCCCGCCCCCCTGAGTTCCTCCAGCTCCAGCCAGCGCAGTTCGGCGTCTGCGAGACGGGCTGCGCATTGCGCCCGCTCCTGCCCCCACCGGGCAAAGTCGTCATGAGATCCTTGTCCAGCCGCCAAATGCGCATCCAGGCGCTCGATTTGGGTGGTTAAATCGGCCATCAGCTGTTCTGTTTGTTCCAGCTCTTTTTGTTCCTTGTAGGTGAGTTTGCGAAGTGATTTCGTTATCGCCTCAGGAAGTCCGGACCCAGCTTCTTTCCCTGAAGAGTTTTTAGCCAATGGGCTTCCCCCAGTGGGTCGTTCGGTCGATTGGCTACCCGATGGGGCGTTTGCGATGTTGGAGGCCAGTTTCTTATGGTTCCTGTATTCCGTGTAATTGCCCGGAAAATCGGTGATTTGGCCAGCCCCGTCGAAAACAAACAAATGATCCACCAGGCGGTCCATGAAGTAGCGGTCGTGCGACACCATCATCAGGCAGCCCTCGAATTCGTCGAGGAATTCCTCGATGACCTGCAGGGTGTCGAGGTCGAGGTCATTGGTGGGCTCGTCAAGCAGCAATAAATTCGGGCCTTCCATCAACACCAGCAGCAGCTGCAGTCGGCGCTTTTCGCCTCCGCTGAGCTTCGACACCAGGTCGTGCTGCTGTTTGGGGGGAAACAAAAAGCGGTTGAGGTAGGAGGCGGCACTCAGTTCGCGCCCGTCGGATAATTTGATGTAGTCGGCCCGGTCGCGCACCAGTTCGATCACGGTCTGGTTGGGCTCGTAGTCCAACTCATGCTGGGTGTAGTAGCCAATTCGGGTGTTGTCGCCCTTTTCCACTTTCCCGCCGTCGGGCCGGAGGGTGCCGGCGATGAGGTTGAGCAGGGTGCTTTTGCCCGCGCCGTTGGGGCCCACCACGCCGATGCGGTCGTGGCTGGTAAAGAGGTAACTAAAATCATCGATGAGGGTTCGTCCACCGTATTGTTTGCGCAGGTAGGCCATTTCCAGGATTTTGCCCCCCAGGCGCAGGTTTTGTACGTCGAGCTGCATATCCCCCCGTCGCTGGGGGCCCTTGGCCTGTTCCTGCAGCCGGTAAAATGCCTCCTCGCGGGCCTTGGATTTGGTGGCGCGGGCCTTGGGCTGCCTGCGCATCCATTCGAGTTCGCTCCGCATCCGGCTGCGCGCCTTTTCCGCATCCACCACTTCGATGGCCTGACGGGCCTGCTTGTTTTGGAGGTACTGGGTATAGGTGCCCGGGTGGCGGTAGAGTTTGCCGTCGCTGAGTTCGTAGATTTCCTGGCAAACGCTTTCCATAAAATAGCGGTCGTGGGTCACCAGCAAAACGGTGCAGCGTTGTCGCCTCAGGTATTGTTCGAGCCATTCCACGACTTCCAGGTCGAGGTGGTTGGTGGGCTCGTCGAGGAGCATGAGTTCGGGCCTGCTGCTCAGCATGCCGGCCAGCGCGACCCGTTTTTTTTGTCCACCCGACAAGCCGGCGAGGGGCTGGTCGGGGTCGGTGATGCCGAGGCCGTCCATGATGCGCTGCGCTTCCTGCTGGGTGTCGTCGTCGTCCTGCAGACCTATTCCCTGCATGCCAATTCTCTGCAGGTTTTGGCTGTTGCCCCGGGTGGGGTAGGCCTGCTCGAGCCATTCGCGGATGGTTCCGGCCTGCCGGTTGAGGGGTTCCTGTTCGAGATAGGCGATGCGCAGATCGCGTCGCACGGAAAATTGGCCGGAATCGGGAATTTCTGCCCCCGCGAGTATGCGCAGCAGGGTGGATTTGCCGCAGCCATTGTGGCCCAGTAGCGCTACTTTTTGTCCGAGTTGCAGTCCAAACGACAAATCACGGAAGAGCGGCTTGTCGCCATACTGTTTGCTGAGTTTTTCGGCCGACAACAAATTCATGGCCGCAAAAATCGAAAGAAATCAGGCGGATGCAATCCGCTTAGTGCATTAATTCCGCACGATGCGCATGCTTCCGCCCATGCCTTCTACCTGAAGCAGGTAAACGCCGGTCGACAGGTCTCCCAAATCGATCCACTGCGCCGACGCTGTAGTGGGATTCAGCGCGGCACTCATGAGCAGCCTCCCTTGAAGGTCGCGGATGTGGGCCATAAAAGTTGACGTCTGTGCATTATGGTTTGCATCGAGAACCCGAATCCAAAGGCCATTGTGGGTAGGGTTGGGGTAGGCAAAAATGCGGTGCGACAAATCCGACTCAAACAGGCCCGTTGTGCCGGGCGGATTGAAGCGGTACACGGTATTGGGTGCGGGCGTGCCGGTAAGGGGTTGTGGGAGCCCGCCACTTGGCAATTGGGGCGAAGAGGCAGCGCCCGACAACAATTCGGCCGATAGCAAATCACCTGCCTGAGAAAAAAGGCCGAGGCCCACGATGGCACCGTCCTCGCCGCCATAAAATAGGCCCGGATTGGGAATCAGGCTGCTGCCATAGCGGAATTCGATTCGATTGGAGCCCTCATACAACCACAATTGCAGGTTAATGTACATCTCCGCGTTTGTGGTGGCCAATGAATCGACCTCATCATAAGACCCCGCCTCTTTCCATTCCAATTTGAAAATTCGGCTTCCGGCGTTTCCCTCCGTCGTGTATGAAATGGGTGACAGCATGGTATTGGTGTTATAGCCCCGGTCGCATAAGTCCATCGCGTACGGACCAATCAAGGGAAGGGTGTCCTGGGTCGTAGCATTCACCGCCAACACCTCGCCACCAACTCCATCGAATACCAGTTGACTCGCCGAACGGCCAAATACCTGGAACGGAAAGGGAAGGGTAACGGTCAGGCTGGGATCGTCCCACGCTGCGGTGGTGAGCGGCGTTGGGCTGCTGAGTGCCGTGTAGGGGGAAGATTGTAGGCTAAAGGTGTAGAAGGTGTTTTCCGGAGCATGTAACGTGCGGGCTCTACTCAGGCGCACATCGGTCTGCTTGACGGACTGAGCGCTTGCAACGAAACAAGAGGAGATGACAGCGGTGATGGCGAGGGATGATAAAAATAGTTTTATCTTCATAATAAGGAGTTGTGTGTTATTTTATTTGACAGCAACACGCTGAAAATAGACAGTAAATAAGAAAAATTAAAGTGTGTGGACTTGCTTTTCCATTACAGACTCTATGGCGGCAAGATGTGAATCATTCAAGCCAACCATTGAATTAGTCAAAATTAAATTCTCTTTCAAGAAAGAAGGTAAAGCATTCAAAGACTTATCATCATCGATAATGATAAAATCCTCGTTTACATGGTTTAAGTTAAACCAATTCAATATTTCATCCCTACGACTTGTTCCAAAAGGACTTTCTTCTAATTTTCCAAGATTTTTGACATAAATACTTCTTGTAGCAAAAATATTTTTCCACTCTTCAACGCTAAAACGTGACTTATGTGAAGTTGTAAGCATTATAGTCACACCCTCAGAAACAACATTTTGAAGCACACGAACAGCTTTATCGCTAAAATCAGGAAATCCATCACTTAACAACTTAGGACATTCCCAACTTTTAGCAGGAACCATTACACCATCAATGTCTAAGAAGACCAACATACTACAAAAATACAAATTTATTTTAGTAATTCAGTTAATTCCTCTAAAGTTACACCATTGAATCTGGCATCTATCTTATTGAGAAACAATATTTTAGCCTCTGTGTCCCAATCATCTTCAACAAACTCAACAACATCCCATTCTGAAACCTTAGTAGCGGATGTTCTGTTTGACGGGTGCATTTCAAGGCAAACACCAGCCAACAATGAAGCTAAATAACGATGGTGACCATCAATAATTAAATCACCATCTACTTTTATCCCTGAAAACTTTATCCCAACTTTCATCTTCTTGTAAAGTCGCTTTATTACTGGAAAACAAAGCCTTTCATGGGTTGACTTCAAATCAATGTTACTACTTTTAACAAACCCTAATACGATTTCTAATGAGATATTTTCCAAAATCGTTTTTTATAGGAATGCAAAGGAAAAAAATAATCGGATAAAAAACAGCATACACTGTAAATTCTCTTATTGCCTCTGCCCCCAAAACGGGTTAGATCAGCACAAATATACCCATGAGAAAGTTATAGCAAGTTCCAATATTCCCTCGCAGGGGGGAGTAAGGGCCAACAACTGCCCGTATTTTCGCGGAATGAAGCCGGATTCAGACCATTTAGCCCAGACAAGTGCGCCTCAAGCCCGGAGCCAACCCGTTTCGCATCTTGCGCGCTGGTTGAGCGCCTTGCGCTTGCGCACCTTGCCTCTGGCCTTGTCGGGGGTGGGCATGGGCAACCTGCTCGCGTGGCAAACGGGGTCGTTTGATGGGTTCACTGCCGCCGCGTCGCTGTCCACCGCCGCATTGCTCCAAATTCTGAGCAACCTGGCCAATGATTTGGGTGACGCAACCCACGGAGCCGATGGAATCCACCGCGTGGGTCCCGCTAGAGCCGTAGCGGGCGGGGCGATTGCAGCATCCGATATGCGGATGGCTGTACGCTTGCTGGTGGTTTTGTCGGTCGCAGCGGGACTAACCCTACTCTTCCGTGCACATTCGGTGGTGGGTATGGGGGTTTGGTTGATGCTGGCAGTCGGTCTCACAGGCACTTGGGCGGCCATTCGCTACACCATGGGGGAGAAACCCTATGGATACGCGGGATATGGCGACGTCGCGGTGTGGCTGTTCTTTGGCCCCACCGCTGTTTTAGGCACTGCTTTCCTGCATTCCGGTCGCCTCGAATGGCCGTGGATGCTGCCTGCTTTTGGGTTGGGCTGCCTATCGACCGCTGTCCTCAACCTGAATAATCTGCGCGATCGGGAAGGCGACGCCAGAGTGGGTAAGCGTACCCAGGTGGTGAGAATGGGACAATCGGGTGGACTCCTCTATCAGGTCGTTTTGGTTGGCGTGGGTGTGGGCGCTTTTTGGGGATATGCTTTGTGCTTGGGGGAATTCAATTTGTTATTGGCATGGACGCTTCCGGGATTGGTACTCCTCTACAGCTTGACCCGATTGTACCGAATTCAGAACCCTACTGAGTTTGATCCCTGGTTAGGACGAACCGCCGGGTTGACCTTTTTGTTTGTTGTTTTATTGGTTATATGGCAGTGGATGCATTAGGTCTTGATTGGCAACTATGGCCTGAGGGAGAGGGATTGACGGCGCGATTCTTCCCGTATCGGTTGGAATTTCATCGGCCGGCGGGCACCTCGCGCGGAACCATGCTGGACCGGCTTGTTTATTTTATTGAAATCACCGACGGAAAAGGGGTGGTTGGTCGCGGCGAATGCGCCCCCCTACCCGGATTGAGCCTCGACGACCGTCCGGATCTGGTCACCCGCCTGTCTTATTTGTGTCAACAATTCAACGCCGGAGAGTGGGCGGCCTGGCGGGAGAGCCTTGAATATTATCCATCCCTACAATGTGGCTTTGAGATGGCGTTGCGCGACCATTTCAGTGGCGGGGGTGGACAATGGTATGACAGCCCATTCACCCGGGGAGAGCAAAGTCAGCGCATCAATGGATTAATTTGGATGGGCGGCATCGACGATATGAGGCAACAGGTACGGGAACGTATCGTCGAGGGCTACCGCTGCCTCAAATTCAAAATTGGCGCCCTGGCGTTCGAACAGGAACTGGCGTTGTTACAGGAGGTTCGTCACGAATGGCCCGCAAGCACGATGGAGATCCGGCTCGATGCCAACGGTGCTTTCGCTCCCCATGAGGTCATGCACCGGCTCGACCAACTCGCCACACTGCAGCCACACAGCATCGAACAGCCGATTAAAGCCGGACAAAGCGCGCGGATGGCAGAGGTTTGCCGGCATTCACCCATTCCAGTGGCCCTCGACGAGGAACTCATTCCGCTCACCGACGAGGAACAGGCGATGGAGGTGCTCAACGAGTGTCGGCCCGCCTACTTAATCTTGAAGCCCAGTTTGCTTGGCGGCTTTTCCGCGGCCCAACGGTGGATAACGCGCGCCGAATCCATCGATGCCCGCTGGTGGGTGACGTCGGCGTTGGAGTCGAATGTAGGGTTGACAGCCATCGCGGCATGGACATCCACCCTGGAAAATCCACTTCCACAGGGACTGGGAACAGGTAAGCTGTACAATAACAACATAAAAGCACCAGTGTTTGTAAAGGGAGGGGATTTGCATTGGGATGTAAATGGGTCGTGGGACTGGGGTGCTTGTCGCGATAACCTGTAAAGACGAACTACAACGCCCAGCTATGGCTGAAACTGAGAAAGGCATTCGTTTGAATGGTCGATATTACCCCGCAGAGGCATTCAACAGTCTTGATGCAAGGGGGCGTGGCCGCGGTAGGTCAAATCCGTCGGGGGACGACGGAAAAGGCGAACGGTTGGCCGAAGGCCTTTCGACATTTCAGGCCGATGGCCTTTCGACATTTCAGGCCGATGGCATTCCCGATGCGGTGGTTGAATTCCTGCGCCAATGGTGGTCGCCGCGCACCTACATCACAGCGCACACTTCAGGCAGTACGGGTCGCCCGCGCGTCATCCGATTGTCACGCACCCGTATGCGGGCCTCCGCCCAATTGACGGCAAATTTTTTTCAATTCACACCGGGAATGCCTGCCTTGTTGGCGCTCGACGCCCGCCACATCGCCGGAAAGATGATGCTGGTCAGGGCTATAATCAGTCAACTCGATCTTTGGGTGGCGCCCCCCAGCTCGCGCCCCGACCTTTTGTACCCCCGGCAGACCTTTGCGTTTTGTCCACTCGTACCCACCCAACTCTGGCGCATGCTCGATGCAGGTGCGGACATAGAACGACTCGGAACCATCCTTCTGGGCGCCGCGCCTATTGTTTGGGAACATCCAAACCATTTAGGTAGCCTGAAGCAGGAGGTTTACCAGGGCTTTGGGATGACGGAGACCTGTAGCCATATGGCCATGAGGCGAATCCACCCGATGGGCGATGGAATATACCGCGGCTTGCCTGGTGTGCGATGGCGGGTTGATCAGGATGGATGCCTGTATCTGCGCGGGGCAGCCACCGCTCATCGCTGGGTGCATACCAACGATCGGGTTGAGCCAATCGCCGATGGCTTCCGATGGCTCGGACGGGCCGATTGGGTGATCAATGTGGGGGGAATAAAGGTGCATCCGGAAAGGGTGGAGGAACGCTTGAGTACGTTGCGCCGGCAGATACCCGAACTGGATGGTTTGTTAACAGGTGATTTTGTGGTAGTTGGACAAACGGACCCCTACAAAGCTGAGGTGCCTGTTTGCGTCGTGGAGGATCCGACCGCCAATTATTCGCCCCAAAATCCGAATGCCGCGCAAATCGACCCCCGCTATTCCCCCGATTGGTTAAAGGCTCACTTGAAACCCGAGGAGTTGCCCCGAAAACTGTTGCGCATTCCCCAATTCCCACGAACATCCCTCGGCAAGATCATAAGGCGCCAAATTTTAACATGTACCATCTGATTTTTGATACTTTTTGTGGATAAATAAATGGTTTGGCGGAACGGTAAGGGCGGTCCGAACTGCTATTTTTGACATCCAATTGTGCGGCAGTGTACTTGATTTTTGATACCGAAACGACGGGTCTCCCCCGGAGGCACGATGCCCCAGCCTCGGATACCGACAACTGGCCCAGGATGGTGCAACTGGCCTGGCAGTTGCACGATGGGCAGGGGCAGCTCCTGGAGGTGTACAATATGCTGGTGCGGCCCGATGGCTTCACCATACCGTATAACGCAGAACAGGTGCACCGAATCTCCACGCAAAAGGCCCTGGACGAAGGAATGCCCCTTGATTTCGTTCTGGAGCGCTTTTCCTCTGCCCTCGAGCAATGTCAATTTATTGCCGGCCACAACCTCCTGTTCGATGTGCGGGTAGTGGAAGCTGAGTGTATCCGCAGGGGAACCTCATGCAGTTTATCGTCTAAATCCCTCCTCGATACCAAAGAGTGGTCGACCCAGTTCTGCGCCCTGCCGGGGGGAAAGGGGGGACGCTACAAATGGCCCAGCCTCACCGAACTGCATAAAAAGTTATTTGGAACGGGATTCGAGGAGGCGCACGACGCGTCGTTCGATGTGGAAGCTACAGCGCGCTGTTTTTTGGAGCTCATTCGATTGGGTGTGATCCCCGCGGCTGAGGCGGGCTTACATTCGGAGGCCTACCATGCTTTTTTAGAAGCCCATCCTGTGCCGGTGGAGGCGGTCGGACTACATACCCCGGTGTACCAGCCTGATTCGCATACCAAGATCGATGCCCACTCGGGTTCGGTGCCTTCTGCGAACGAACAGGATAGCGAACGTTTCCGTTTAACTCTGGAGCCGAATGAGTCAGAAGACCACTTGGCGCGTGGCGACCAAACCGAGGTTCCATTTGTACACCTCCACTGCCACAGCCAGTATTCCCTCCTGCCCGGCACCAGTACGGTTGAGGATCTGGCCAGATTCGCCGCCGAACAAGGCGCACCAGCCATTGCACTAACCGATCACGGGAATATGTATGGGGCCTTCGCATTTTCTGAAGCCTGCCGAAAGGTCGGAATTAAGGCTATTTTGGGAATGGAGGCCTATTTGTGCCGCAATCACCGCGACCACAAGACACGCGACCATGGCTATCATCAGGTTTTGTTAGCGCGCAACGAGGAGGGCTATCGCAACCTCATTCGTCTTTCTTCGGCCGCCTTCGTGGATGGATTCTATTACGTTCCCCGTATCGATAAGGAGTTGCTCTTGAAGCATAAAACAGGGTTAATCGCCCTGTCGGGGGGTACCACCGGGGAGATTGCCGCCACTTTGCTCAATGTGGGCGAACAGCAGGCCGAGGACTCGTTCCAATGGTGGCAAGAGCATTTTGGGGATGATTTTTATGTGTCCCTGCAGCGCCACGGTCTGCCTGAAGAGGAATATGTAGAACCTTTTCTCCTGAAATGGGCGGCAAAGTATGGTGTACGGGTACTGGCCACCAACAACACCTACTACAACCGCAGGGAGGATGCCGATACCCACGATACCCTTTGGTGCATCAATGAAAAGGAGTTGAAACAGACCCCGGTGGGTCGCGGACGCGGTTTTCGTCCCGGTTTTAGCAGCGATACTTATTACCTGAGGAGCAACGACGAGATGCGAAGCGTGTTTCGAGACCGAATCGAAAACTGTTCAGAGACATTTGCTTTGGCCGAACGCTGCGAAAGCTATACCCTTAAGCGCGATGTGTTGCTTCCCAGATTCGATTTGCCTGATGGGTTCGCCGACCAGGACGACTACCTGCGACACCTCACCTACGAAGGGGCGCTTAAGCTATATCCTGAAATCAGCGCGGAACTGAAGGAAAGAATCGATTTTGAGTTGGATATCATCCGCAAAACGGGCTACCCCGGCTATTTTCTGATTGTACAGGACTTTACCGCCCGGGCGCGCGAAATGGGCGTTCGGGTAGGTCCGGGTCGGGGATCCGCCGCAGGTTCGGTGGTGGCCTACTGCACAGGCATCACCCAGGTCGACCCCCTGGCCTACGATCTGCTGTTTGAGAGATTTTTGAATCCCGATCGGGTGAGTCTTCCCGATATCGATATCGACTTCGACGATCGTGGTCGTTCTCGGGTGATGCAATATGTGGTCGACAAATACGGACCACAGCAAGTGGCACAGATCATTACTTATGGAACCATGGCGGCCAAATCGGCCATTCGAGACGCCTCCAGGGTGTTGGAGTTGCCATTGGCGGATGCCGACCGACTGGCTAAGTCTTTTCCGGATGAATTGTCGCGCCACGACGCATTTAAAAAGGCGCCCCTCGAAACCCTCATCTTCAAGCCGGATCTTCTGAAAAAGCACCGGGGTGACTTCCCGGCCGATCGATGGGCGATGGCGGAAACCCTTCAGGAGGCCGCAAGGGGTGATAACCTCACGGCTCGGGTGCTTCATCAGGCGGCACGCCTCGAAGGATCTGTACGTTCAACGGGTACCCACGCCTGTGGCGTAATCATTTCCCCTGAGCCACTCGCCGATCTGGTTCCCGTCAAATCTACTGAAGATTCTGGGATTCGGCTGGTGATACAGTTCGACAACGACGTCGCTGAGTCAGCAGGCCTGCTCAAAATGGATTTTCTGGGCCTTAGTACCCTCACCATCCTCAATGATGCCCTCGACATCATCAAGGAACGTCATGGTAAGCGCATAGAAATCGAGAAAATTCCCCTCGACGATTCGGAGACCTATGAGTTGTTTCAGCGGGGCGATACGGTGGGCATTTTCCAGTACGAAAGTGTGGGCATGCAGCGCTATTTGCGTGAACTAAAACCCGACCGCTTCGACGATTTGATTGCGATGAATGCGTTGTTCAGGCCAGGCCCGCTGCAGTACATCCCCAACTACATCAAAAGGAAACACGGGCAGGAGGCCATCACCTACGACCTCCCCGGGATGGAGACCTATCTGGAGAGCACCTACGGAATTACGGTCTATCAGGAGCAGGTGATGCTCCTGTCGCAGCAGCTTGCCGGATTTACCAAAGGCCAAGCCGACGAGCTGCGCAAGGCCATGGGCAAAAAGATCCGGGAGAAGCTGGATAAGCTCAAGCCGATGTTCCTGGAGGGCTGCGCGGAACGCAGTCACCCCACCGATAAAGCCAATAAAATTTGGGCAGATTGGGAGAAGTTTGCCGAATACGCCTTTAATAAATCGCACTCCACCTGCTATGCGCTCATCGGCTACCAAACAGCATGGCTTAAAACCCATTATCCGGCCGAGTATATGGCGGCTGTTTTGAGCAACAACCTCAATGATATTAGTAAAGTCGCCTTCTTTATGGAGGAATGCAGGCGAATGGGCCTCGAGGTTTTGGGTCCGGACGTAGAGGAATCCTCCTACCGGTTTACGGTCAATGCGGCCGGGCAGATTCGTTTCGGCCTCGGCGGCGTTAAGAATGTGGGCGAGGCTGCGGTTGATGCCCTGGTGGCCGAGCGCCGCAGGAATGGTCGCTTCACCTCGTTGTTCGATTTGTGCAAGCGGATGGATGGCCGATCGCTGAACCGTAAATTTATGGAGTCGCTGGCCCTTGCGGGAGCCTTCGATCGCTTTCCTGGCGTGAACGGCAACCGGCGCTTGTTTTTCGAGGACGATCAGCTCGTGGATGGCTTGTTGGAACGGGCCATAAAATTCGGACAAAAATTTCAGCAAAGCCAATCCCAGATGCAGGGTTCATTGTTTGGCGATGATGTGATGAACGACATTCAGGAACCCCCGATGGGCAGCGTATCGCCTTGGGCGGTGTTGGAACAATTGCAACGTGAAAAGGAGGTGGTAGGGATTTTTCTAACCGCGCATCCCCTCGACGCCTACAGCCTGGAACTTTCTCATTTTTGTAATGTCACCCTTAAAGCCCTTGAGGAACAGCCTGAGCGCGAACTGTCCTTCGCCATGCTGGTTACGGAGGTACAGTATGTCAATGACAGCCGCAACCAAAGCGACAGTATCGCATTTACGGGGGAGGACTATCAATCTGTACGTAAGTTCAGGATCCGCGGGGAACAGGCTTTGAAATACAAGCACATGATCCAGACCGGGCAAAGCCTACTATGTCGCGGCCGCTTCGAGGCATTTGAGGGCAGAGATGGTGGAAAGGTGAGCTTTTTTAGGTTCCACAGCATTGAGTTGCTGTCGGATGCTCGAGGGAAGCGTTTTCGTGAATTGATGTTGAACCTGGAGGCTTCTCAGGTGACTGACGAATTAACGGAGGGACTTTATACCTTGTTGAATGCCCATCCCGGTCCTGTGGCCCTTCGCGTTCGCCTGTCGGAGCCGGGTGAACACATACAAGTAGAATTGAGTGCGCGTCATGGGGGCATTGAACCGGGAAACGTCCTATTGGATGGCTTAAAGGACTTAGGTATTAACTATGAACTGAGATAGCGCCGTTTCTGGTCGAGCCTTGCATTTTTTTTACGATTTTTGTGGAATGGTGCACCGCGTAACGCACACACCTTTGTTAATTGTATAATAAAATAACAACATAAAATTTAAAAATGGCTATTGAAATCACAGATGCAAATTTTGATGAGGTCGTAATCGGCAGCGATAAACCCGTGTTGGTCGATTTTTGGGCCGTATGGTGTGGCCCCTGCCGCATGGTTGGGCCAGTGGTGGAGGAATTATCCAACGATTTTGCCGGTCGTGCAGTGGTCGGTAAGGTAGATGTGGACGCGAATCCAGGCATTTCTACCCGCTTCGGTATCCGCAACATTCCCACCTTGTTGTTTTTTCAGAATGGCGAGGTGGTCGACAAGCATGTAGGCGCAGCGCCCAAGCATGTGCTGAAGGAGAAACTCGAAGCTCGGCTGTCTTAAGTTTGTCGGATTTTATCGGGGTTTTTCGCCGCTTGCGGTGGGAATAGTTCGATGGTTTTATGTTGGGACTGAAACTACCTACTGACCCGCGTTGGGCCAATATTGCCGAGAAGAGTATCGGTGAAATTCTCATTGACCATGCTTTTTGTGAACAAAAGGCGGCCAGCACCTGCATTTCCCTGATTGTGCAATACGCGGACCGGGCCGAACTCGTGCAGGCCT
>Ga0214923_10004789_pt1 | contig 16099 bp, 18 predicted proteins | sample LL1510_MetaG_FD_177993 | JGI IMG/M metagenome (GOLD analysis project Ga0214923, IMG submission 177993) | Freshwater microbial communities from Lake Lanier, Atlanta, Georgia, United States - LL-1510 | ecosystem: Environmental > Aquatic > Freshwater > Lake | place: USA: Georgia | collected...
ATTCGCCAATCGTGTTGTTCATCACATGCCCGATGTGAAATGGTTTGAAAAGATTTGGACTCGAGTGTTCAACGAGAATTTTTTTGCCTGTATGAATACTGCTCTTCCCCCAGCTTTTATCTTCAAGAATCGCCTGTATTGTTGTATTAAAAAATTCAGGTTTCAATGTGAAGTTTATAAATCCAGGACCGGCGACAGATACCGATCCAATAGCAGCGGTTGCAAGTTTTCCAGCCAATGCTTCTGCGATTTCTTTTGGTCCGCCAGCCGGCGGATTATCCAAGTGTTTTGAAACAACCAGTGCGACATTCGTTGAGTAATCGCCGTGCGAGAGATCATTCGGTTGCTCGACGACAAACGGGATGTCGGAAAGTCCAAAAAGCTCCTTCAGAGCTTTTTGGACCTTTTCTCGAATCGTTGTTTCCATAGAGCGATTTTAGCAGAAAATCCTTACTTTACTAACTGGCTCATAAAACAAAGTGCATAGTCGAGGCGAAGCTGGCGCAGGCGGGTAGCCGAGCTGAGCAATTTTTTACCAGAAAAATATGCGTATTCGTCGAGATTATGTACTTTGTTTTGGGGCACTTTTCGTACAATACTATTTCCTCAACACCTGATCGATCTTCTTTGCGATCTTCACCATATCACGTTCTACGAGGCCTCTCGTTGTCTCAGCAGCAGTTCCGAGACGAATACCGGACGGATCAAGTACCCCACGTGGATCTTGCGGAATCGTATTTTTGTTTACAATGATTCCCGCTTTTTCAAGTCTCGCTTCCGCTTCTTTTCCAGGAATTCCTTTTCCTCCGCCAGCTGGCGGACTCCACGTATCCATCAATACCAAATGTGAATCAGTACCACCAGAAATAATATGCCAGCCAAGTTTTTTGAGTTCGTCCGCGAGTGCCTTTGCATTTTTCACCACCTGCTTTGCATATGCTTTAAATGCCGGTGTACTTGCCTCTTTGAGTGCCACCGCAACTGCTGCGATTTGGTTTTCATGTGGCCCACCTTGAAGTCCTGGAATAATTGTTTTGTCTATTTTTTTAAATAATTCTCGAGTGTCACGTTTCGTAAAGATAATCGCAGAGCGCGGACCACGAAGTGTTTTGTGTACCGTCGTCATCACGGTATCTGCATACGGAAAAGGACTCGGATACACACCTCCCGCAACAAGTCCTGCAAAGTGTGACATATCAACATGCAGTAGTGCGCCACACGCATCCGCAATCGCACGAAACTTTTTGAAATCAACAACACGAGGGTACGCAGTGAACCCTGCAACAATGATCGCTGGTTTTTCTTTTATCGCGAGCGCTTTGAGTGCATCATAATCAAGACGTTCTGTTTTGGGATCAACTTCATACGGCACTTGTTTCCATGCTTTCCCCGTAAACGACACAGACTGTCCGTGCGTGAGATGCCCACCGGAAGAGAGTTTGAGTCCCATGATTTTCCCTCCTAATGGAACAAGTGCTGCGTAGACTGCAAGGTTTGCTGGAGAGCCCGAAAGGGGTTGCACATTGGCATGCCATTCGGTTAGCTTTAGTTTGAAGAGCTTGAGCGCTCGATCAATGGCGAGCTGCTCTACCTTATCAATGATGGTATTGCCACCATAGTATCGCGCACCTGGATACCCTTCTGCGTATTTGTTGGTAAGCTCACTGCCGAGCGCTTCAAGCACGTCTTTAGAAACGTAGTTTTCGGAAGCAATGAGATTGATCACTGACTTCTGTCGTTTCTTTTCCGCCTCGATGAGTTTTTTGATTTGAGTGTCTTTCATAGAAAAAATAATTTAATTAGCTTACAATATAAAGTTTTGTGCAAGTTAAATCATATTATTTTTTAGTAAAATCCTTTCTATCTTTTTCATTAAATCCTCCCACTACAGTAATGTCGCCCTTTATAGCAGGATAAGGGTCATAATTTTCAATTGTAAAGTCTTCAAAAACAAAATCATCGATATCTTTTTTGTTTGGATTTATTTTTACCGTCGGGAATGGTCGTGGCTCTCTAGTCAACTGCTCTAATGCTTGATCATAGTGGTTTCCATATAAATGGGTGTCGCCTAACATATGAACGAACTCACCAACCTCATACCCACAAACCTGTGCAAGAATCATAGTGAGTAGGGAGTAACTAGCGATATTGAAAGGTACTCCCAAAAACGTATCCGCACTTCTTTGATATAGCAACAGTGACAACTTGCCATTTGTAACATTTATATTAAACATTGTATGACAAGGAGGAATTGCCATGGTATTTCCAGGGAGGGCCATTTCATATACATATTCAGGATTCCAAGCTGAGACAACTACATGTTTACGATCTGGGTATTTCTTTGATTTTTCGATTGCCCATGCAAGTTGATCAATCTCTCTCCCATCACTTGCTCTCCATCGACGCCACTGTCGACCATACACAGGACCAAGCTCTCCATGTAATTTTGCAAAATCAACATCTTCTTTTATCTTTGCAATAAATTCATCTTGCGACATTTCAGCAACTTCTCCTGCTTCCATTTTTTTCTTGTATGCCTTATATGGCCAATCATCCCAAATGTGAACGTCGTTATCCACGAGATACTTAATATTTACATCGCCTTTTAAAAACCAAAGTAGTTCATGAATAATGCCTCGCATAAAAACTTTTTTTGTCGTAAGGAGAGGAAACCCCTTCGACAAATCAAACCGCATGGTACGACCAAAAACACTTTTAATTGCAATACCCGTATTAAACTCGTGTTTCTCAAAACCATTATTAAGAATATCTTGCAAAAGGTCGAGATATTGATATTCAGGATGTCTAGTGTCTTTATTCATAATTATTTTTTCTTCTTAGCTTCTTTAAAGTGAGTTGAGTTCTTGCTATCATATCTTCCGATTCCATTTTTGCCTAAATATTTCTTACTTGACTCACTACTTAATCTTGCGAACAACAACTGAGCTACCTCCATCCCTGGTCGTAGAACTATTGGAACACTACTAGTATTTAGAAGTTCAAATGTTGGATAAAAATGATGTCCTGGATTAAAAAGCATAGCTGTGTTGTGTACTACAAGTCCAGCACGTGCCAGAGAACTCTTCCCCGAGAGAAGCATGAGATGTTTATGATCAACACCAATAAATTCCTTTTGTTTTCCTAATACGGTCTCTCCGGGATGGAGTACAAATTCTTCTCCATCAGGAATTTTTATTTTCCTTGTCTTTGGGTATACCTTTCTAACTGGGTCTACTGCTACCGTACAATAACGTTCAGTTATTTCAAATTCATTTCCAAGAGTTACATCATAGCTGGCAAGCTGCAATTTTTTTGGGTTAAATGGTTTAATAACTATTGAACCATCCTTCAAACCTTTTAAAATATCTACATCGGATAAAAACATACATCATTCTACTCTAATTAATGGTAAAAACTTTATCAGTTCCATAATAATCAGCCCAATGCTGATTATAATATGAAAACATGCGCTCAAGACGATCTTGAGGGAGTTCAATAACTCCAAGACTTTCCATAAAATCTGTAATTTCTTTCCTTGCGGCATCAATCGTTGTTTCATCATCAATGACCTTTTCAAATTCTGCCAAATATCCATACCCTGCATTTTTATCGATGCATACATGCATGTCATTGACCAAATATTCCTCTCGCTCTCGCGACCATTTCGCTTGATAAACAAAACCGCAATCAATAAGTACCTGATCAAGGACATCAAGAGAATACACTCCGATTGATGATTCCCATTCGATACGAGAAACCGCATTTGAACTACTGTCATCATTCATCGATGCTTTCAATACAAGCAATACGTTCCCTTCCGTGTCTCGAGTGCGTACTGATACTTTTGTTCCTCGTTCAATAATAGTAAGAAATGTTTCTTTTTTATTTTCTGGAATAAGATCTATAATTTTTTCCTTCAATGCTTCAAAATTTCCTTTTATGAAATAATGGTTCAATTGATCATTTTTTGAAATAAGGCTTAATCCAGGCACTTTTTCTCGCAACTTCATCAGAAGATCATCCGCCCTTTCTTTTTCGCCCAGGAGACTCTTTACTTCAATTTCGTATGTATGTGCCATGGTAATATAGTAAGAGTATACTATGCTCTGGTTGTCGGAAATAGCATTATACATTAGACAATAACTACTATCGAACGCAAAATATATGATCACGATCATTGCCGCAATTCAAGAAAAAGACAATGCGATTGGAAAAAACAACGGACTTTTGTTTCATCTTCCTGAAGATCTGGCACATTTTAAGGAACTAACTGCAGGGCATCCGGTGATTATGGGAAGAAAGACATATGACTCGCTTCCACCAAAATTTAAACCCCTTCCTAATCGGACAAATATCGTAATAACGAATAATTCCGATCTTGTATTTCCTGAGCAGGTCTTAGTTATCGATTCCTTGCAGAAAGCGGTGGATTGCGCAAAAAATATTGATGAAGATATTTTTATAATCGGTGGAGGAAAAATATACGAAGAAGCTTTTAATATTGGTTGCGCTGATAGACTTGAGTTAACAATAGTTAAAAGTGAAGAAGAAGGAACGGTTTTTTTTCCAGACTGGAAGAAATTTGGTATTGTTACAAAATCGACAGAAGATCAAGTAAGTAAAAATGGACTTACCTATAAATTTATAACAATGGAAAAATAAAATCACGGCCATTTATTAATAACCGTGAACTAATTTTATGGATTCACCTGTGGAAGTTGTATCTTTAAAATATAATTTTGAATTACTTTTACAACTTCAGGGATCAAAACTTTCCATTTAACATTTTTATTTTTTTGAAGTTCAACTGTAAGTTTTTCAACCCATACTGAATCTTTTTTAACGCCACAAACCTTTTCAATAAGTTTCACTATTTTTGGTTTACATTTAGCGTCATACAAAGAGTTATCATGAAGAAATACGAGTGTTTTTATTTCTATATGTGTATGATAATTGTAAACGACAAGATTACATTGTTCCACCGAGTAATTAAATTTTTTTTCCTTCATATCATATAAATTTTAGTTATTTAAGCACATACGCAGAATAAGTCAAAGAACACCCTTTTAAGGGTGTTCTTTGACTTATCTTTCTATACAACTTCAATCCCGGCGCTTCGGGCAGAACCTGCGACAATTTTCATCGCTGCTTCCACATCGTTGGCATTGAGGTCAGGCATTTTGCGCTCTGCAATGGTCTGGAGCTGTGCTTTGGTGATCTTGCCTGCCTTTGAGCCACGGGGCTTCGCAGAGCCCTTGTCAATGCCCGCAGCCTTGAAAATGAGACTCGTGACGGTCGGTTCGGTGACCACGAAATCGTATGAACGATCCTCGTATACAACGATTTTTACCCCAAGGGTCTCTCCTCGCTTATCAGCGGTCGCCGCATTAAATTTCTGGACGAAATCCCCGATGTTAATACCGGCCTGTCCAAGAGCGGGACCAGTGGAGGTGCAGGGGTCGCTTGACCACCGACTGCGCGCAATTTGATTCGTTTGGTGATGTTTTTAGCCATGTCAGTTAGATGTAAGTTCTAAGTTGTAAGATACAAGCCCCTTACCCGGCAAGTACATTTGAAGCTAGCGTAACGGAAATACTATAGCAGAAAAGTATCTTTTGTAAATAATGGGCACTAGAGCTTCTTAATCTGCAAGAAATCAAGCTCAACGGGCGTTTCTCGTCCAAAGAGAGAAACCATGACTTTGACCTTGCCACGTTCATGATCAACTTCACTTACCCGACCTTCTGATTCTTTGAACGGACCATCGGTAATAATAATCATTTCTCCCACCTCAAGATCAATCTTGTATTTCGCTTCATCAGTATCTTTCATGCGACCAAGAAGGTAGTCGATTTCTTTTTGTGTTAGTGGAACTGGAGTGACTCCTGCACCAACGAACCCTGTCACACGCGGAGTGTTACGTACTGCATACCATGAATCATCGGTCACGATCATATCAACAAGGACGTATCCCGGATAGACCTTCTCTTCTACCTCAACACGCTTCCCTCCTTTAATTTTGATTTGTTTTTCAGTAGGCACCACTACATCAAAAATACGGTCTTGCAACCCAAGTGATTCGATACGCTGTTTCAAATTACGCAATACTGCATTTTCATATCCTGAGTAGGTATGAATCGCATACCAGTGTCGTTCTCCTGTTGTTTCTTGTCGTGCCATATTATTTGAAAATAATTGTCTTAAGTCCTTCTTTTAAAAGTCCGTCGATTCCTCCGATCAGATATCCGACGATGACCGAACACGCAATCACAATGATTGTGTACGCGATTGCACGGTTGCGACTTGGCCATACGACATGTGCCATCTCTGCTTTTGTTTGTTTGAGATAGGTGGTGATTTTGCTCATAGTGTTTTGCTCTTACTAAAAAACCCCCGAAGGGCTGATAAAAGTACTATACCTCGTTAAGGCAAAAGGTGCAAGTTATGCAGTTTATTAAGACCTACAATAGCAAAAAACACCCCTCGGTGCTTTTTGTGGGCCTTATAAGCTTTTCACTATCGTATTTCGTAAACAATTGAAACATTTGACTCAACCTTATTGGTACCAACAGGAATGCTTGGAGCAGATTCCTTTGAGACACCCATCATTGCCATATCAGCACGCGCTGACATTGCCATTGGATACCCACTGCCATTATTTTCGTTAAATGAAACAATGCGTACCAATTTGACCCCGAGTGCGTCAGCGAGTTTTTGTGCTTCTTTTTTTGCATCTTCAATTGCCATATCGCGTGCTTCGCGAGCAACTGCATTGTCATCCTCAAAACCAAAGTTTGGTCCTTGCATGTCGGTAACAGTATTTGAAGCAAGTATTCCTAAGACTGACTCGACATTGTCGAGATTTTTGATACTGACTGTTATCGAATGTGTCACCTGATATCCTCGAAGTATTGGTGCACTCGGTCGTGGGCATACTCCGTTAGAACAATACGTTTGTGGATAATCATATTGTGGATATGAAGTATATGAATCAGTTTTGATGTACCTATCTTCAACACCTTTTGCAAGTAGTGCCTTTTTGATTGCGTCAACTTTTGTACTTACTTCGTTTTGAGCATCTTTGAGCACCTTCTTTTCGCTTTGCACAGAAAACGTCACCTTCGCAGTGTCAGGAGATTTTTCAAGTTCTCCTTTTCCATTGACCGTAATCGTGTTGGTTGGGTTAAGCCCAGATCCAACAAATCGACTTTCTCTAAACACCTTTACGGAGCTCCCAACAAGAAATACTCCGAAAAGCACAATAATACTAATAATAAGTTTTTGATGTTTCTCTATAAATGGTTGCATGCTCCTAGTATATCACTATCTTTGATTGAGTTCATCTGAGACAATTTTACCATCCGCAAGGCTGATAATGCGGTCAGTAAGGAGGGCGTATTCGTGTTCGTGGGTTACCATCACAATTGTTTGTCCTGTTTTGTGAAGCTCAAGGAATGTGTCGAGTACTGAGCGAGAAGTATCAGTATCGAGGTTTGCAGTTGGTTCATCGGCAAAAATAATTTTTGGGTCATGCCCTATTGCACGCGCAATAGAAACGCGCTGTTGTTGCCCTCCAGAAAGTGCGGACGGAAGATTATCCATTCGATCAACAAGTCCAACACGTGCGAGTGCCTTTTTTGCTTTTTCAGTCGCTTCACGCTCTGAGTATCCTTGCATCAAGAGTGGCACCATCACATTTTCAAGCGCAGTGAGTGATGGCAAGATCGCGTAGTCTTGAAAAATATAGCCGAGACTATGGAGGCGTAGTGCCGTTCGTTCATTGAGCGACATTGAGACAACTTCTTTGCCATCAATATATATTTCTCCGCTTGTTGGAATATCAAGAAGTCCTAGTTGGTAGAGCAAGGTTGATTTTCCCGAACCACTCTTACCAGTGATCGCAACAAATTGTCCTTCAGGAATAGAAAGTGTCACGTCATTGACTGCTTTTAGTTCAGAATCTCCTGAGGTAAATATTTTGAATAGGTGTTTTGTTTCAATCATATGTTTACCTTCCTAAAATAGCATCCAATGTATTTTGGCGCACGACGATGCGCGCAGGAATATATCCCGCCCCAATCGTTGCAATGACCAAAATAAGCGCCCGACCAAATGTCCCAACAATCGTCGCTACCAATATTCCATCAGAAAATGGGAAATTAATCGGATGCGCAACAAAATATGGTTTGAGCACAAAGAACACAATAATCATACCAATGACTGCACCAGTAAGTGCATAAAAGATTGATTGCAACACGTACGCGATCGTAATTGCCCGACGAGAAATGCCGATTCCTTTGAGAATACCGATATACCGTCGTCGGGTGATTGCATTTACGAAAATAACAATGAAAATGGTGATCGATGCAACGACAAGTCCAATCGCGCTGATTGCATTTCCAAGAAGTGCAAATGTCTTTTGAATATCTTTGAGAAATTTCGGAAGTGCCTCATCGTGAGTCTGAACGCGAGCATACTGCCCAATACCACTTGCAAGAAGTGCCTCTTTTGCGACGATTGGATCAGCGCCCGGATCAAGAATGATTGCAATTTGGTTTGCATTGAGGTCTGTGCGCCCGATCAATTTACGCGCTTCCGAATCAACCATCACAATCGACCCGTCAAAAGTATCTACCTTACTTGAAATAATCCCTTTGACATAGTATTCCCGTGAGATATCGCCAACAGTAATTTTAACTCTTGACCCAATCGACACATCTTTGAGTGTTTGAAATCCTGGAGCTTCAATCGGTGTATATTTGTAGAGTAGGTTTTTACCAATGACGACACTATCAGTATCGGTTGGACCAAGCCACGAACCGTCGATGACAAATTTTGAAATGTGTGAAAAAGTATCTTCGTTTTTTGGATCAATACCAAGCAGGGACGCTCCTGCGCCATCACGAAGATCTCCCTGCTTGATAGTCGTTCGATAATTTGACTCAACGCGCGCGCTTCCGGTGTAACGAACTGCAAGCTTTTGAAACGAAGGAATCGTTTGTGCGATAGCAACCACCTGTGGTGTCTGCTCAATTGAAACTTTGTTGAGAAATGGAGAGATAAGAATATCTCCCGACGAGTAGGTCTTATCAGCTTCAATCGACCCTTGAATAAGCCCCACCAGAATACCACTGACCACCACAAGGTTTAAAAACGTCAGCATCATGACAAACACAATAAGCCCCGTCGTCCATATATTTGCGCGGCGAATATCGCGTTTTGCAAGAAATGCTCCGACGCGAAGATCGGTATTCCACTTATGTTCTGATGGTGTTGGCATACTAATTATTTTTTCGGAAACAGTACAATTGTTTGCCCTTCAGAAAGTCCTGAAAAAATTTCAACAAGGTCTCCATCACCAGAAAGCCCTGTTTCTATAGTAGTTTGTAGTGTTGTACCATTACGCTCATTTGTCAAAACCATTACACTTTTTTGTGTTCCGTCAGTCTTGATCATCCGCGCAGGTACAACAAGCACCCCCTCTTTTGATGCAATTGCGATGGAGAGATTTGCGGTCATCCCAGTTTTGATATCGGTCACATCATCGATCATTGCTTTGATTTTATAATTGACGATACCATCTTCGATTGTTGGTGAAAGGTCGATCGAGGAGACATGTGCTGAGTACTTTTTCTCAGGGCCAAAGGCGTCGTATGTCACCGTAATTGGTTGATCAATCTGAAGTTCGGATATATCACTCTCGTTAATCGATGCGTCGATATAAAGGTGATCAACATCTTGAAGTACGATAACGGTTGCCCCCACAGCGGGCTGATCGCCAACCTTTATATCAACACGAGTAATCGTTCCATCAGCAGGCGCTCGTACTATTTTTTTCTCATACTGTGCAGATGCTGATTGAAGTTGCCCTTGTGCAGAGAGTACTTGTGCATACGCAGCGTCAACATCAGGTTTTCGTGCACTCGCTTTTTTTAGATCAAGATTTGCTTTTGCTTGTGCAATCTGTGCATCTCGTGTTGCGAGTGCAGCATTGTACGCATTGAGATTTGCTGTGTAACTTGCGCCATCAGTGTTGGGGATTGCAATAGTCCAGTTATCATTCAACGAATACGATCCTTCAGGAAATGCGATACGAAGTCCGAGTATGCCAAGTGCAACCGTGTTCGTAGTTCTTTCTACCGTTGTTGTCTCAAGTCCACGAACATTCAGTGTCGTAGTGCCAGAAGAGGTAAAATACAATCGATATTCCCCCGCATCTGTTCCATTGTATGAACCAGAAATTGTAGGACTTGTCAGCGTACTGGTTCCACTCTGTGGTTTAGCAAACAAATCACTTGAGTAGAGCTTTCGTCGCGCACTTGCAACAAGATCGTTTTGTACTTGCACTGTCGTGTCATAGGCTACTTGCGCAACTGCAACTTCTTCACTACTACTTCCCTCAAGAACCTTATTGTACGCAGCTTGTGCAGAGAGTAGGGCACCGTTTGCTTGTGTGAGCGCCGCAGATTCCTGTGCACTTGAAAGTGTTGCAAGGAGTTGTCCTTTTTTCACCTTATCCCCAACGGCAACCCGAACACTTGTCACCGTATCGGTCGCTTGAAAACTTAAATTGAGGTCAGTAGTGCTTGTTACTGTTCCGCTTGCAAGCACTGTTTTATCAAGTTTTTGTCGCTTCACCGTATCAATCGTTGCACCAGCAAGTGGATCTTTGTGTTTCAATACAATAAGAAGTACGATACCGACCGCAACAACAATCCCGACCTTTTGAAATCGAGAACGTTTACTCCACCATGTTAGCCCTTTTGAAGAAATCGACCGAAGACGTTCGTGCATAAAATTATTTAATTGCCTCAAGTGTTACATCAAATACAAGTGTTGCATTTGGAGAAATAGCTCCAGGGATACCGTTTGCGCCATACGCAAGTTCTGGTGGAATGGTAAGTGTGCGAGACTCTCCAACCTTCATTCCAAGAACACCTTCATCCCACCCCTTAATTACCATTCCTGCGCCAAGTTTGAATTCAAACGTGCCACCATGATTTTTACTTGCATCGAAAACTGTCCCGTCTTGCAACTTTCCAACATAATCAACAACCGCTGTTTGCCCATTTGTGATTGCTGGACCTGAACCTTCTTTTGTTGTTTCTATTGTCATATTGTCTACTACTCGTGTATTACTTTTTTTCGTTTCAACTGGTGCCGAAGTTTGAACAGGCGCTTGTTCCCCTAATAACATATCTGTTGGGAGATTTTCAGATGCGTCATCTTGCAACGCATTTGTATCAACAACAGGAATATTACTTGGCGATTTCTTAATGACTACATATACGACAAGTCCAATAAAAACTACCACTAACCCAATTGAAATATACTTCATAATAAGGTGAGTATACCGCAATTTCGCCCTGCTTCAAAATCAGTCCCTTAACGTATTTCGAATGCTCCGCTCTGCACAATTGCATTGTAGAGTGTTTGCATCGTTGTATTCACTTCATCGTCAGTAAGTGTTTTGTCTTGTGCTTGGAATACGAATCGATACGCGATACTTATCCTTCCTTCTTTCTCGAATGAATCAAATAATTCTGGTGGTCGTACACAGTGTTCACTTGCAAACGTTGCAACAATTGATTGCAATAGTTCTCTGTCTGCCTCATTACTCCACACTGCAATATCGCGCACCACAAATGGGTACACCGACCATGGGACAAACTTTTCTGTGGAAAGTGACACTGGTATATCCTCAAGACTCAAATCCATTCCTTCAGTAAAAGTAGCAAGGCTCTCCTCGACAACGCCATCGTTGTCAGCATATGCAACATTAATTACTTCATTCCCTTCAGTAGAAAATACTGCACCAATTTCAAATAGTTTTATTTCACGTTGCCCCAAAAGTGGTGCATTTTGTCGATTGAGTTCATAGGAAGACCGTAGTCCTTCTGAAAGATTCGTGCGTATATATTCTTTCCCCTTTGCGCCATAGGCAACCTGTATATCTCCTTTTTTTGTAAACGTGTAGGTGTACACCTCTTTATACCCATCTTCTACAAGCTCGCGTCGTGCCGCATGTATGCGTTGAACAATTTCGTTTTGCTCTACAGGTGTTTTGCTATCAGGAAGTACGGGGATAATTTTTTCATACCCATAGATACGACCAATCTCTTCAATCATGTCGTGCTCACCAACCAGATCAAGTCGAAGGGGTGGAACATCAACACTAAACGATTCCCCGACACGTGAAAAAATAAATCCGTATGAACGAAGGATTGCCTCAACATCTTCACTAGTGATCGTTGCGCCAAGCACTGTATTGACTCGAGAAAGTGAAAAAGATACTTGCCGATATTCTTGGGGTGCTGGATATACATCCACAATATCTTCAAACACCGCATCAGGACAAAGCTCCGCAATCAATGCAGAGAGTTGTTGCATTGCACGAATAGCAAGATCTGGAGAAAGATCATTTTCAAATCGTTTTGCAGCATCGGTAAGAAGTCCAATGCGTCGAGCAGTTTTGCGCACCCCTACCGGTGCAAAATTTGCAACTTCGAGAATAATGTCGACGGTATTAGTATCAACCTCTGCTTTTGTTCCACCTTTGACCCCAGCAATCGCGAGGACACCATCATCATCCGCAATAACCATGTCAGTCTCAAGAAAACTGATTGCTTTCCCATCAAGCGTCGTCATCGCTTCATCTTTTTTTGCCATGCGAACAGTGATACTCTCATTCGAAAGTTTTTTTGCATCAAACGCGTGGCACGGTTGCCCACAGTCAAAAAGAACAATATTTGTCGCATCAACGACATTATTAATTGAACGTGCACCAATTGACTGGAGATGTGTTGCCATCCATTGTGGCGAAGGTTGGACTTTCACATTTCGTATAATGCGCGCAGTATACCGACGACACTCTTTTGTGTGGAGAACAACACTCAACGCTGTTTCTTTTGAGATGGGAGTCTTGTATAAAACCGTTGGGTCTTTGAAAGAGATTCCGAGTTGCCCCGCGAGTTCTCGGGCAATCCCTTGATGTGAAAGAAGATCATGCGCTCGGTTTGGAAGAATGTTGAGATCAAAAATGGTGTCGCCCCCTCTCTCTTGAATACTCTCCACCTCGCACAAATGATACATGAATACATCCGCGAGCGCTTTTGCATCAGGAAGTGTTGGTACATATTCTTTTAGCCAGTTATATGAAATGATCATGTTCAAAATTGATTGACTCGTAGATCTCCTTGATAGAGGAATCGTATATCTGGAATATCCCATTTCACCATTGCGATACGATCAAGCCCTCCCCCAAACGCAAACCCCTGTACCTTGTCGGGATCAAATCCAACATTGCGAAGCACTTGTGGATGGAGCATCCCTGCGCCCATCACCTCAAGCCATCGATTGCGAAACTTAATAAATACTTCAAATCCCGGCTCAACGAATGGGAAAAAACTTGGACGAAATTCAATAACGATTTCTTCACCAAGTATCTTTTTATAAAATTCAAGCAACACACCCTTGAGATGTGCAAGTGTCACATGTTCCCCTACCATCGCACCATCAATTTGAAAAAATTGTGCTTCGTGTGTCGCATCAGTCGCCTCATTTCGAAATACTTTTCCAACTGAAATAAACGCACCTTCATGTTTCCCTGCTTTTGCGATACGCTCAAGTGATCGCGCAGTTGCGTTCGTAGTGTGGGTACGCAAGACTTTTCCTTCTTGGCCTTTAATCCAAAAAGTGTCTTGCATATCGCGCGCAGGATGATCCTTTGCGACATTTAGTGCGTCAAAGTTGTACCATTCTGTTTCAAGCTCTGGACCGTTTGCAATAGTAAATCCAAGAGAGGAAAAAATACGATATGCTTCGTCAGAAAGAAGCGTTAAAGGATGGAGTGTCCCACGTTGCATATAACCAACTCCTTATGGGCACACCCATGTTGCTCCCGACCCTCCTCCAATAACAGTATTTGAAAGTGCAGTTGTATGTGGACGACTATTCCCAGAGCTATCAACACACCACCATGCATTGATCGTAGAGGCACTCGTTGTTGGAACAGATGCAATCCATGTTGATCCATCGTTTTTTACGACACAAATTGCCTTTCGCGCACTTGCCGCGGTTCCAGTTTGTGAAGTAACAGTATTCGTACTTGTTGTTGCTGCAATTGCAGTATGAGGATTGTTTGCATCAAACACATCGCTTGCCGCTTGCACAAGCTTATTTATCCCCCCGGTTTTTGTTGGATCACAGAGATTTGTATAACTATCTGCATTGTTTGATCGATACAGTTCTGCTTGACTGCGTGCATCGATAAGTTGTTTTTGCACCGCACCAACACGTCCCCTATCACGAGAAGAAGAAAGTGCTGCAAGCACAATCGCCGCCAAAATACCGATCACCGCAATAACAACCAATAATTCAATAAGTGTAAACCCTCGTTTCAATATCTTATTTTTCATAGCTTCTAGTATACCGCGAAAATATTGACGAAGCGAATTCAAAAAGCTCTGTTTTTCAATAGAACACCCTTTAGGGCATTTTGTTTTTCCATAACGGGTTATTTGTGCTTCTTCACATTTCTCACATAAAATAAACTGTCCATTGCATACACCTGTACGACAGTCGACAATGTTTTCTGATGGAGCATCGCAAGAGATACATCTTCCTATGATTTTGTGTTTTGGATCGTCAGTATAAAATCCCATCGCTACTCGCCCGTCAAAGACATAAAGCTTGCCTTCGAAGTCTTCGTTTGGATATTTCTCCATATATGAGACGATACCACCATCGAGTTGATACACATGTTTGAAGCCTTGAGTGATGAGATAGCCTGATGCTTTTTCACATCGCACACCACCAGTACAGACAGTCAAAACTGTTTTGTCTTTGAGGTGTTCGATAGTTTTTAAGAGTTTTGGAAGATCACGAAAATTTTCCATTGGTGGACAAATAGATCCGGCAAACTTCCCTACTGCGTGCTCATACGCATTTCGCATATCAACAATATAAAATTCTTTCTTCTCTCCGCTGGCTGGCGGGTTTAACCATTCGTGTAATTCTTCGGGTTTCAAGTGAATTCCAGTAGTAACGTTTGGGTCAATATCGCAAGCACCAAGATGAAGCGACACTATCTCAGGACGGACTTTGACTGACAATCGTGGGAATGCATCACCTGTCCCGGTAGATCGCTTAAAATGAATACCCCCAAACCGCGCGTCTTTTTCAAGTTCAACAATAAATGTTTCTGTGTTTTCCTTTGTTCCTTCAAGTGTGATATTGAGTCCTTCTCGCGCAACGATCAAACGCCCTTTCAATCCGAGCTCTGTACAGAGCGCAAAGAGCCAATCACGCACAGATTGCGGATCTTCAATATATACGTATTTATAAAAAAGAAGTATTTGATATTCCACCATGAGAGCGTACCAAACTCCGGAAAATTCGCAAGACTAAAGTGTGGTACGAAAAAGATGACTTATGCGAACAATAATGCCGTATAGTCGCCCAATTATGATTCCCCAAAAGAACGCAAGGACAATACCTGATACCACATACGTATTGGTGAAAAAGTGAGCAAACGATCGATATGCAATTTCTCGCACAACAAGATACAATATAAGTATAAGAACGCCGACAATATCAATTCTTCCCAGCGTAAGCACTTCTTCTTGCTCATGCCATTTCACATTGTACATGTGCGCCATGACATAAAATCCAAACAACATTCCAATGAATGCAACCGCGATTACAATAAATACATTGAGTCCTCGAAAAAAAATATCGTGCACCGTCACTCCTATTCCAAGAAGTGCAACCATACTGAGCAACAACAATCGTGTACGCACTCGCACATGAAGCATCCCCGCGCGATGTGCGGCACGAAGAGTTGTTATAGAATTTTTTATTGTTGCGAAACGATTACTTTTCATCGGAGATTGTAGTGTCTTTTTTGCCGTATCGATCGCGAAGCACGAGAATTGTTGCAACAATAAGCCCTCCCCCAAGAATAATAATGTGGAGTGTGTGATCAGTATGAGGCATTGGCATATCGTGCATTTGCATACCGATGAGTATAGCACGCAAATAAGGCGAAACGCTCCGCGTTTCGCCTTATCATCCTTTTATTACGATGTTGTTTTTGCAT
>Ga0214923_10004791_pt1 | contig 16097 bp, 14 predicted proteins | sample LL1510_MetaG_FD_177993 | JGI IMG/M metagenome (GOLD analysis project Ga0214923, IMG submission 177993) | Freshwater microbial communities from Lake Lanier, Atlanta, Georgia, United States - LL-1510 | ecosystem: Environmental > Aquatic > Freshwater > Lake | place: USA: Georgia | collected...
CCCTAAAACACCATGTTTTCTATGTCCAGGTTCTCCACCTTTTCAAGACCTTTTGCGCTAAGTGGCGGCTCCGCCGCCACGGACACAACATCGTTGTGTCCCCATGAGCGAAGCGAATGTAGCAACTCTCTCTAACAATCTTTTCTACCCTTTTATTTTCTACTAGTAGAGAACCTGGTACAAGAAAACCCCCTAAAACACCATGTTTTCTATGTCCAGGTTCTCCACCTTTTCAAGACCTTTTGCGCTAAGTGGCGGCTCCGCCGCCACGGACACAACATCGTTGTGTCCCCATGAGCGAAGCGAATGTAGCAACTTCTCTCTACCACCACCTTTACCCATTTTATTTTCTACTAGTGGAGAACCTGGAACAAGCAAAACCCCCAAAAACACCATATTTTTTATGTCCATGTTCTCCACCTTACAAAGACCTTTTGCGCTAAGTGGCGGCTCCGCCGCCACGGACACAACATCGTTGTGTCCCCATGAGCGAAGCGAATGTAGCAACTTCTCTCTACCACCACCTTTACCCATTTTATTTTCTACTAGTGGAGAACCTGGAACAAGCAAAACCCCCAAAAACACCATATTTTTTATGTCCATGTTCTCCACCTTACAAAGACCTTTTGCGCTAAGTGGCGGAGATAACACGGACACAACATCGTTGTGTCCCCATGAGCGAAGCGAATGTAGCAACTTCTCTCTACCACCACCTTTATCCATTTTATTTTCTACTAGTGGAGAACATGGAACAACCAAAACCCCCAAAAACAACGATTTTCAATGTTCCAGGTTCTCAACAACACACTTTGTAAAATGGAATAAAAACAAAACCATACACATGTATAACACCATGCTCACCATAATATTATTCGCAACACTTGTTGTAAATCGGATTCTCCTCAATGAGAACTATAGCCCTTTCATAAACAGCGGTTTTTTCTATTTGCTCTTTTGCAAAGACCTCGAACAAGAACTATTTCGCAAACACATGCACTCCATTTTATCGCCCTATAGCGGAATGTCCTCCAAAGTTCTCGATTTCGGGTCCGGACCAGGCATCATGAGCGTGTTTTTCGAGAACTATGTAGGCATAGATACCGACCAAACCCGCGTCGAAACCGCCACGAAAGCATTCCCCGACAAATATTTCGCAAAAATCGACTATATCACCTCTCAAAACCAGTCTATTCCCTTCGAAAACGGCACCTTCGACGTCGTTTTACTAAACGACTGCGTCCATCATATTAGCAACCACCATATGTATTACATATTACACGAACTCCGCCGTGTTCTCAAACCCACCGGACGCATTGTATTACGAGAACCGAACCGAGAAACCTCGTTATTTACCTGGACTATTACCGAATTGTTCGAGAACGGCAACTATGTGCGAAATATAGTCGAATACAAGGACCTTCTCAATTGTGATATAGAATATGAAATGCAGCACGATGAGTATATTCGCGATTATTATGTACTCATCGGCAAAAATTGCCAACCGAACCCATTGACAGAGACCCCGATTCGAACCACTAGACATATCATGAATGCATTTGTATTGATGATATGTCTGGGAATAATACTTCAAATCATCTATTACACAAACGCCAATTCATTTTTCCATTTTATGTTACGCTCGTGGAGAACCTGAATAAAAACCCGCAAAATCACACCTTTTTGTTATCTACTAATTCAACGATTCGTATAAATACCGGTGTTTCATTTTCGTATCTATCTAGTTTGAAATATCCAACACGTTCAAAATTCCATAACGTATTTTCGGCAGCCAAACAATATTTTTCTACATAACCGCGACAGGTTATTTTAGACCGCGTATTGAAAACATGATTTGACACTAAATCATCGTATAATTCAAAGAGTGCTTCTACGCTATCTTCTTTCGACACCCAATGCACACATCCTTTAATTTTTTTTGTATTTATACCATCTACAGATGCCTTTTTAATATACAAAGTATCCTTTTCATATTTTTCATAAGTATAAAAACCATCTCCATATCGTAATCGTACCAAATTTGAAGGAGTAAATCTATAGTATTTAGGGTCATGAACCTCCATAAAGTCTTCACGTTCAATATAAATATCTCGTGACAACACATTTTCATGACTTCCATAATCGTTTTTCTGATGATTTCCATGAAGACATATTTCATTTTCATGCAAATCAACAATTTTGACATGTAATGGATCGATAACTGCAAACGCTCGCCATGCGATTTCATTATATTCGGTTCGCAATAGGTTTTTTATAAATTTGCTACTTACTGTCGTTTCTTTTTTTTCCATACCCGAACATTCCGTTATTTGTTGAATTAATTTGGGCGTAAATCCACGCCGCCGCAACCCTTTTATCGTTAATAAACGCGGGTCGTCATAGGTTGCTATATTTCCATCGTCAATGAGTTTGTTTATATTGCGTTTGGATAATATGCCATTTTCAATCGACAATTTTCCATATTCAACCACGTCTGCAAGTCTTAAATTCACGCCGCATTCAATGAGTTTTTGCGGGGTCCAATAATATAAATCTCGACGAATATAAAATTCATCGGTACAATATGAATGCGTTATGTTTTCGAGTGCATCTATAATTCCGTGTGAATAATCATATGACGGATAAATGACCCATTTTGTTCCCGTTCGGTAATGCGGTGTAAAATGTATCCGATAGGCAATGGGGTCTCGTAACGTATAATTTACATTTTGCATATCGATTTTTAACCGAAGCACACATTCATTGTTTTTATAGTTGCCCTGTTTCATGTTTTCAAACTCCGTTAAAGAAAATGATGGCGGTCTTTTTCTATATTCATTTTCGATACCCGCATGACGTTCTTCATTGATGATTTTTTTATCTGTAAAATCTACATATGCAAACCCATGCTGAATTAATATGCATGCATAATTATACAAAATATCAAAATAATCACTCGTATAAGTTATGTTTCCCGGGTCAAACCCTAACCAGCGAATATCTTCGATGATATTATCTACAAACATTTGTTTTTCACTCGATGGATTCGTATCATCCAGTCTTACATTGCATTGATTACCATCTTCATAATTTATAAATATGGATTTGCAATGACCTAGGTGTAGGTAGCCATTCGGCTCCGGTGGAAAACGAGTTTTTTTCATCCTATATTTGCAAAGACCATTTTATTTCTAAGTCAATTTACGAGATTTTTACAAAGTGTGTGTAGTTCTCCCGACCCACAGAAACATTTATACCGTTGTAATATCGGAAACCCTTGGTAGTAGATACATATGGGACATAATACATGCAAAAACCGATATAAAATACTCCGCCCTTAGTATATAAAAATGGAAAAAACATGTGAATATTGTAATAAAAAATACAAGACCTCAACCGGACTATTCAAACACACACAAACATGCAAACCGCCATCCAGAGAACTTGTGAAAACCTCCGAAATTTCTGAAATAACCCAACTTTTTTCACAACTCATTCAACTGCAAAGACAAAACGAAGACCCATTACAACAATTCCTCCATGAAACGTGCAAAGATGCCGTCGAAATCGCCGATTTTTGCAAAAATCTCACGATCGTCGATGATGACATGGACACCATGCGCGAAAAAGGTCCCTTCCCCGCAATTGCGCAAATATTTTTGCGAAATATGGCGAAATATCCAGCAATACAACGACCGATTCAACGCATCGCCTACAAAAACAACGAGAACCTCGAACAAATCTTTGTCAAATACAACAAAACATGGTTACACGAAACCCGTGATTCGAAACTCGTCATCAATTCAACTGTAACACAAATTATTCAAGCCTTTCAATCGTTTGTCAAATTACACAATATCAACATACATCTATCTATTACACGAGAACAAAAAGCGGAACTAAGTGATAAAATATATGATATTTTAGTAGCTATGTAAAAACATACACGATCAACCATGTATGTTTTTATTTACCAATCAATGTGTTTTCAGCCAATTGCTGATAATACAAACCACCCTTGTCTAATCCATCCTTATCTGGTGGTCGTAAATATTCTTGTTCCATCAAGTCATAATATTTTTGCAGCACTTTTTGCATGTTTATAAATTTGTAATTATGATGTGCTATACTCGCGGCTTCGAGGCCATTACATGGTCCGCCATATTCGGCCATGCGCCGATTATCAATATTGTTTGCTTCATCCATGTCGTGTTGTGTAATAGGGTCATCTGGGGTTTTTTCTAACTGGCCCTTTAGCCAGTATTTGCCGTTTGAATATTTTTCGGTAGTATTTTCCAGGTAAAGGGAAATACATTTCTTCTCATCGACGTCGAAAAAAAATGGATTCATTTGAATAAATTCACTTAGGTCACGTAATGATGGTGCGGGTATATTCATCCTTCATATATGTATAACACATACGCTTTATATGAATGCATCAAATACATAACCATACCCCCCGTTTCCAAAATTATAATAATTCAGGAACTTTATTTCCAAAATTATCATAATTTAGGAAACCACTCATCCCAGAAATCCCAAAAACAAAATGCCCAACATTACAAGATCGCCAAATGCAACATGTGACTTACTCCACTTTTCCATCCCATTTTCCCAAACCCACGGTTTCCAAAATTATAATAATTCAGGAACTTTATTTCCAAAATTATCATAATTTAGGAAACCGCCCATCTCAAAAAGAAAATGCCCAACTTTCCAAGATTGCCAAATGCAACATGAGGACTACCCCACTTTTCCATCCCATTCTCCCAAACCTCCGGTTTCCAAAATTATAATAATTCAGGAACTTTATTTCCAAAATTATCATAATTTAGGAAACCCATATAAATAATATCAATCACTATAATAAAATGACCGAAAAACACAAATATTCTTGCGATACATGCATCTATTACACGAATCTAAAGCAAAATTTCACCAAACATTGTGAATCAGCAAAGCATAAAAAGAAACTGCAACCGAATAATGACCATACTTGCGCTTTTCATTGCGAAATGTGTAATACACATGTCCAGACGAAATCTGGTCTATGGAAGCACAAAAAGACGTGCAAAGCGGTGGCAAAACAATCGGCCCCGTCCGAACAAAGCGCATATACGATAGATATTCATGAAATCAAGCAACTCCTGGTAAAAATACTAGAGAGCCAGAATCAACCACGTAATGAAGTCATCAGTAACAATAACAACAATATTGCCATTTTTCTCAATGAAAAATGCAGCAATGCAGTGGATATTCGCGAATTTTGCAAAGCCATGGAAGTCATGGAAGACCATTTTAAAACCGTGGGGGAAAAGGGATACTTAGTCGGCATGGCGGAAATACTTCAACACAATCTCAGTAAATATACGCTTTTTCAAAGACCAATTCACTGCATCAAAGACAAAGACGACGAACAAAATGACCAAATACATATACGCTATAACAAAACCTGGACACCCGAGACTCGCGAATCTAATTTCATACTGAAATCCGCCGTAGATGAAATCGACGAAAAGGTCTATGACGAGTTCAAACACTACACCGAAGAGAAAGGCAAAATGCAAAACCACGACAAAATCTCGAATCGACTCCTCACCTCCTGGGACATGAAAGATGAAACCACGAATAAACTACTCGAAATTGTCATTGTCGATGTGGAAAAACCAGCAGCGATTACGAATCACGAGCCAGTGTAATTTTGTGTAATAGTATCTATTACACAAAAAGATGTTATAATGGTCAAAAATATTTTATTACTTTAGTATAGTTATGACGATTGTGAATATAGAATCCGAAGAATTATCCGTTCTCAAAAATTTAGAAAAGAAAATCACAACCGTCGCTTCTGAAAACCCCGTATTGTTTTGCAAACAACTAACATTCGCATCAACACAACTACCCCATTCTATAACACTGAAATTGATGGAGTTTGTGAATCGGGGTTCTCCTTCTGGATTTTTATTGTGTAAGAATCTACCTCAAGAGAACTCTTTACCGGAAACACCCCCGGGAAATACTTTCAAAGTCGGTGAGAAAACAAGCCTAGCCAAAATACAAGGAATGTTCATCAGTGCTATAGGACACATGATTGCCTATGAAGCCGAAGGATATGGACGGCTCTTTCAAGACGTTGTACCAATACAATCCATGGCGAAAAATCAGACCAGTTTAAGCAGCGATATTGAACTCGAAATTCATACCGAGCAAGCATTTTCGAAATTACGTCCCGATATTCTCAGTTTAGCTTGTTTGCGAGGAGACGAAAAAGCATACACGTATATTTTACCAGTAGGGCGCATACTAGAGAATTGTTCGTCTCGTGAAATTCAAATGTTGAGAGAACCTTTGTGGATGATTGGCGTCGATTTGTCATTCAAATTACACGGGCAATCCTTTATCGATGGCGATGTGCGCGGGCCGATGGCGATTCTAAGCGGCTCCGAACATGATCCCGAGCTTCTTTTCGACCAAGATTTGATGAAAGGGACAACACCCGAAGCAGAGAACCTCGTCAAAAAAATCGTCGAAATTTACTATAATCATCGTATTGCACATTGTTTGCAACCCGGCGAAATTATTTTTGTAGATAATCGTCGCGCTGTTCATGGACGGTCTTCTTTTTCACCAAAATACGACGGATATGACCGATTTCTGGTGCGCTGTTTTGCTACCCTGGATTATGAAAAAAGCGCACACGCTAGAATAGGGCGAACCGTGATGGCTATATATAGTTAAGCCAGTTTGGCAGACAATTGTCGAAACGCCTCGAATGCTCGTGTTATAGCATTATCATCTATATCACGATGCACGACGACCCGCATTAAAAAGGGCTCCCATGCAGAAACGAGAACATTCATGCTTCTTAACATGGATGGCCATTGCGGATTATCTGTTTTCACTTTCGCAAACAATATATTCGTTTCGAATGGATAAACTTCGAAAATAGGTAATTCGGACAATGCTTCGGCTAATTGCCGAGTGCGTATATGGTCACGATGTAGGATTCTTACTTTGAAATCGTCAAGTGCAATTAAACCCGCTGCGGCTAATATACCGGCTTGTCGCATACCTCCGCCCAGAGCTTTACGAATGCGTCGGGCTTTGGTAATAAAATCGGCCGACCCGATCAATAGAGAACCTACTGGAGCCCCTAATCCTTTCGATAAACACACGGATAATGAATCTACATATTCGCCGAATGTCGCCGGTTCTAATTGCATCGCAGCAAGCGCATTCCATATACGCGCACCATCCACGTGGATGGGAATACCCGTTCTCAAAGACAAAGTTCGCAATTCCTGTAAAAAAGAAAGCGGTAATACCTTACCTCCACACGCATTGTGTGTATCTTCTATGCAAATAAGTTGCGTGCGCGGTTCATGTATATCATCGTCGCGAATAGCTCTTCGAATACTGTCAATATCCATCGTGCCATCATCCCGATTCGGCAATGTGCGATAGGAAACACCACCGAATTGTGAGGCTCCGGCTTGTTCAAACAAAAACATGTGGCTCTTATCGCCGACAATGATCTCCGACCCACGACGATTACACCAGGTTAAAGTTGCGCATAAATTACTCATGGTTCCCGAGGGGAAAAACAAAGCTGATTCTTTTCCAAACATGGTTGCAATCCGCTGTTCTAAGGCAATCACTGTAGGGTCTTCGTGATATACATCATCGCCTACAATAGCCTCAGCCATGGCCTTGCGCATAGCGGGTGTAGGTTTTGTTACTGTATCACTGCGAAAATCAATCATGATATAGAGTATTATGATGATATTTTTATGTAGATTGTATTTGCAAATAAATCGAATTGTCAAATGTCCGCATGCGCGATTTATAAGTGCGACCAATATCAGCCAACTGTTCATTGACATAGGTTACAATCGGATCAATTTCGTCTAAAATCGCGGTCTGATAAGTACCTGGCGACGATGCGCGTAAATGCGCTAAAAACCGAAACAATATATCCGTCATGGTATTCATTAATACTTCTAATACATTGTATATTTCGCGCTTCTTTTCGGTGCGTTTTTCATTTTGCTGCAGCAGGGTCTTGAAGCGGTCTTCGTCTAATTGATTCATCATAAACTGCACACGCAAATCGCGATTTTTATTTTCGTAATTCGCTGGACGATAGCGGTCCATTTCCACATGGCGCAAATGAATCGTATTACGCACTGTCGTTTCTAGCATTTGTCGTAATCGTGTGGAATCCGGATGATTTGAATGTTTGCGCGACAACAAATTGCGGAATTCCGTAAAGGTATTATGAGTCAATTCGTTGCATTGTGCAATAGGTTGATTGTCGGCGGCTCCGCCGTTACGTCGGAGCCACTCGAAATAATGCGGATTGTGAATATTCGTCTGAATCTGACCCGTGCGCCAGTCAAATCCCGTATGACACTGGGTGCAAAACATCTGATTGCATCCCTCTAGTTTATAAATACCCGTATGACACTTTGGACAGGGTTTCGTATTTTGTGAAAGGAGTTGCGCCGTCGCGACGTCGTCTGGATTACAGGTATGCTCAATATCGCGCGCGGCGCCCTTCAACTGATGGCACTGATTGCATGCCCATTGCTCGCAAATGCCGCATTTCCACTGAGTGCTGAGGAATCCGCGACAATTGGAATCTGGACACCCGCGCACAAACTCAAACCGGGTTTCGGATTCGACGGCTCTAGTTGGGCGTCGCATAAGCTCATAGGATTTGGTCTGCATCGAATGTAATAAAACATATTTTTCTTGAATTTCGTCACGTAATTTCGCCATTTCTGTGCGCAACTTCAATATCGCATATTCACGTTCCACGAGCGGTTGGGTCGACGGCAAGAGTGCCCGCTCACGCTCGTATAACACATTTTCGCGATGGGCCTTGAATTTTTTATTTAAAAAGACGGCCGTAAAATGGCTGGACATAAATTGTCGCGTCCATTCCCGATTGCATGGGGGATTCATACATTTGGGGACCGATTCATTCAATAAATAAGTTTCACAACACGTGCGACAGGCGTCAAAATTGCAATATTGACAAGAAATAGATTTGCGTGTAGATAAATTGTTCTTGTAGTCGCATATTTGACATACTTGAGACATGTATATCATGAATAGGGGATTGTATTTATGTGTGTTTGTATGATTCGTTCTTTCGGTAGAAAAAATATATAATTATAAATATATCATGTTTTCTTATGTTACCGAGGAATCTGTTGAAAACCCAGAAGAAACCGTCAAACAAGTCGTCGAAGAAATAGTAGCGGAAGCCGTATCAGTACCAGAAGAAACCCCTACAAAAGCCGAAGAAGCCGTATCAGCACCAGAAGAAACCCCTGCAAAAACCGAAGATATTGTTGTCGCTGATAAACCAGAAACTACTTTAGACAAATGTGTTCCCGGATTTACATGTACCATTATGTAAAGTATTCAGCGCACTGGCTCGTAATGGCCACCTGTCCATTCTAGTGTAATAGAATGATCGATTTGTTTATGCAATGGAATAAATTCTATCACACTATGTTGCCCACCGCGATGATTCTGGACGACGATGCGAAGGTTCCATAGATTGCATGCGACTTGAATCTCAATCGCGCCGCCCCAAGTGCTAGTATTGCGCATATGCTCGATATAATGGGGGTGTTCAAGTTGTAAAATAAATGCAGTATCTAAACCTTCTATAAGGGGATGGTTTTGCTGCAAGTAATCACAAATTCGCTGACGAATATCAAAACTCGATTGTGGGACAAAATAACTCAAACTATTGAACAAACAGCTCATATACACTAAATATATATTTTAGTAAAATCAATATAAAGAAACCACCCAACTATATATGTGAATAGTGTTTTAACCTATTCACCCATGTTCCCATCGTCCAGTGGTTAGGACATCAGACTTTGAATCTGGTAACCAGAGTTCGAATCTCTGTGGGAACTGTAATGTACAAAAAGGTATAAATATTTGTGTCATAATTATCTATGACACAAAATCAACATATCATAGGTGGCTGGTCTCACGCCGATATTCGCTCATCGCGAGTCCATGAAGCCGCGTTGTTTGCCTGCCGACGCGCTTATCATGGTCGATTTGTGAGTTATATGATGCTTAGTGCGCGGCAACAAGTCGTTGCGGGTATGAAATACGAATTTATTCTTGATATTTTAGCGAGGGGTGTGGAGAATGATGAAATTGAGGAATATCGCCGCCATTTTATTGTCTATGACCGATTCGGTGAATATAGTCTTGAACAGCAAACCACATAAATATTTGTATCTATTCTTATGTAATCATATATACAAATGAATGCCATGAGCGATGAGCAATCGCATATATTAGACCATATAAAGGCCCGTCGAAATGTGATTGTCGACGCCATCGCCGGGTCTGGAAAAAGCACCACCATTCTGTCCATAGCATCTGCTTTAGCCGACGTCAAAGTTCTCCAGATGACCTACAATGCCATGTTACGCCACGAAATCAAAGACAAAACGAAAACTCTGGCCATTACCAATATCGAAGTCCATACCTTTCACAGTATCGCCGTCAAATACTACACGTTGTCTGCCCACACCGATACCGCATTACGTCATATATTATACAACAATACTCCCCCGCGCATCAAAATCCCCCCATTTGAACTCCTGGTTCTCGACGAAGCACAAGACATGACCTTTTTATATTACCAATTCATCATCAAGGTTGCGCGAGATATGGGTGGCAAATTTCAACTCCTGGTTCTCGGCGATTACAAACAAGGACTTTACGAATTCAAAGGCTCTGATATTCGATTCTTAACCATGGCCGACCAAATCTGGGTACAACATCCCCAGCTCATCGGCCCAGAATTCGTCCGCTGTTCTCTCAAAACATCGTATCGTATTACTCGTCCGATGGCACAATTCGTGAATAAAGCCATGTTAGGCGAAGACCGTATGCACGCACAAAAAGACGGCGAACCCGTGCATTATTATCGACAAACACGCTATAACACTGAACGTTTCGTGGTTTCGCAAATTCAGTATCTGTTAGAAAGCGGCCAGGCGAAACCGAGCGACATTGCGGTATTAGGTTCGTCCGTCAAAGGCGTCAAGAGCAATATACGCCGCATGGAAAACGCCCTGGTCGAAAACGAAATACCCTGTCACGTTCCCATGATAGAAGGGGGTGAAAACATTGACGAAAAGGTCATTGACGGCAAAGTGGTGTTTTCCACCTTCCATTCCTTCAAAGGCCGCCAGCGACCCTATATCTTTGTCGCCGGATTCGACAATAGTTATTACTATAATGCGAAAACCGCGACGAAAACGTCATGTCCAAATACCCTGTATGTAGGCGCCACGCGCGCATCAAAAGGCCTATATTTATTAGAAAAGAATGACTATAGCACAGATCGACCGCTCGAATTTTTGAAAATGACGCATTTTGAAATGAAACAGGCGGACTTTGTGGATTTCAAAGGCATGGCGCAGAGTATTTTTTATGAGCGCAAAATGGACCGAGAAAGCATCCAGACGATTCCTCGCCACAATGTTACGCCGACCGAGCTCATTAAATTCGTTCCCGAAAGTGTGATAGAGGAAATTACTCCACTTCTCGACAAGGTATTTGTCAATATTCAAGTGGGGGAATCCGAAGAAATCGATTTACCGACCGTTATCAAAACCCGGCGGGGATTTCACGAAGACGTCAGTGATTTGAACGGAATTGCCTTGCCGTGCATTTATTATCAGCATATGCAAAAACGGTGGAAAACGGGACAAGAATCGAATATTTTGCTGAAGATGATTCACAACAATATGGGCGATGTGCGTGAAAACGAGCACCGGTTCTTGAAAAAAATCATTGCTGATATGCCGGTCGAATGCGCGAAAATAAGCGATTATTTGTATGCGGCGAACGTGTATGTAGCAACGCAGGAAAAACTGTATTTCAAATTGAAACAAATCGAACCCGACGAATACAACTGGCTGAAACGCGACACGATGATTCGTTGTTTGAAACGTCTTGATTCGCATGTCATGAGTGAATGCAAACAGAAAATCCCGATTTTCGAACAAGTTCTCGTAGATTATGCTATGGACGAAGAACATCGCATCTTGGATGAATGGTTACGCCCCCATTTTCCAGAGCCCGTCGAATTCCGGTTCTCGGCGCGTCTGGATTTAGTGACGGAGAAATCAGTATGGGAACTCAAATGCACGAGCAAAATCACCATCGACCACTTATTGCAAGTGGTTATTTATGCATGGTTGTGGAGAACCTTAGTGGCCGATGAACGAAATATACGTATTTTGAATATCAAAACGGGAGAAGTTCTAGAATTGCGCGCCTCCGTAGACGAATTGACGCAAATCATGGTCGCGCTTCTCAAGGGGAAATATTGCGAACCGGTAGTGAAAACGGACGAAGAGTTTGTCCATGACTGCTGTGAAGTCATTGTGTAAAGGCATAGAAAAATAATAATCATGAGACTATTATTTTTAGATACTATTGTTCCTTTTTCGCTACAATGCGTTTCATGAATGATTGATATGCACTTTCCAAAGTCGGTTCATGCACATAAGGTAGGTCGTTGTCTTGACAAAATTTCTTGACGATCGGTGCAATCATGGGGTAATGATGGTTGCTCATATTTGGAAACAAATGATGCTCGATTTGATGATTGATTCCTCCGAAAATCACGGCCCACCATTTGTAGCGATTCATGAAATTGCCGGAATTGCAAATTTGCCTTTTTGCCCAGTCGGGTCCGTCATAATGATTGTCGTAGGTTTCATACAAATCATGACTTGAAAAAACATTCATATAGTACAAAAAATTCATGTTTGAAACATATACAATGGACGGAATGATACCAATACTACATAAAAATAGGATTTTGCAAAAAATAATGGCAAGTTCTGTATTATAATAGCATCGTTGGGTTGTGTATTTATTGAACGCTTTCTTTGCATAAAGAATGGATTGTAATGTATGTTGTCCGGGAAAAAACGCAAATATGATGGTATTTATTATCTGCTTATTGGCTGAACTCAATTGACTCAGGTCAATCATCTGTGCATACTCATACAAGTATTTATCCGGGTCTTGCTCATCACCTGTAAAAGAATGATGTAGGATCACATGATGCAAATACCATATGGAATGATTCCATAGCGTCCAGCTTTGTGAAATCGTCGAAATCATTGCGTTTGTGCGAGAATCGGTAGTGATGGCATGGTGACCCGAATCATGCAACATATTACACAACAATGACACTTCGGATGTGCTCGAAGCGATCGCCAGTATGCATTGTAAAAAAACATTGTGATTTCCACATATCATATGATACAATAAAAATATATAAGCACATCCTACCATGGAGACAAATAAATACCATGAGGGAGGTGCCTTGACAGAATCTCGGTCTGGGAATACTTCCTTTATTTTTTCTACCAGTTTATGATAAGTTCTGAAATCTGTGTTATAATTATTGATAACGACGGTGTCGTCGTCTGCGACCAGAGGTTTTTCATATTTATCTAGAGATTGTTTGATACTTGCCAGGTCCGAAAACGCATGGTAGGATTCAAAAAGGGCCGTGCAATCTTCAAGTCCCTTTGTTTTTTCGATGATTTCTGATCCACCGGGATGGCGTTGTGCGAAATTTGTTAAATCGTAGGATTTTCCATAAAGTTTCCACATGAGTCTATAGTATATAGTATGGGGTTCTTTTTATGTGATTGCAACAAATGTAAAAACATATTGCTGGTATTCTTTACTATAACATATATGACATTATTTATGTTGGGCACAATAACAGTGATTGGCTAAGGGGGGACGCTGGCATGTTTTATTTGGAGTCTTGAGTGCTGCGCCGCAAATATATTTGTAGGTGCCATTTCCCATGCGTTTTTTATTTGCTTTCCAGGCAGCACTGGATTCATCGAAATCAAACACAAAAGGTGCTAAGGTTTGACGAGCTAATTTTGCTTGCGAACGCGTTTGTACCATGGTAAATAATGACTGGATGCTTTCCTGTCATTATTTTGCTAAAGAATCAATTTTATTTACGAGTTTTTGACAATCTACGCACAGTATAGCGACAAACCTTGGTGCAGCGACATCGCTTGGTCTCGCGGTTTTTATGACTAGCTCGTCTCTTGCACGTGGAAGTACGTTTGGGGGTTTTGGCAGGCATTATACAATAGATGTATATTTTGTAGAGGGAAAATTTTGTACTTTACAAGTTTAATTTTGTAATTTAAAGTCTAAAGTAGTATTATTATGAACGTTCTCGTTTTCGGATCAAATGGATGGATCGGACAACAATTTTGCGATATACTAAGAACACAAAACATCGATTTCGTATGTGGAAAATCTAGATGTGACAATGAGAAAGCTATTTTTGAAGAAATTACAAATACGCAAGCAACCCATGTCATTTCTTTTATTGGGAGAACCCATGGAAAAATAGGGGAAACTACCTATTCTACGATTGATTATTTAGAGCAACCGGGAAAATTAGTTGAAAATGTTCGCGACAACCTATATTCTCCCTTATTATTGGCCGAAATTTGCAAAAAAATGGGTGTGCATTATACTTATTTAGGTACGGGATGTATCTTTACCTATGACACGTTACATGACGAAAAAACGGGATTTAGCGAAAATGACGCGCCGAATTTCTTTGGCTCTTCGTATTCCATCATGAAAGGATACACTGACAAATTGATGAAATTGTATAGTGAATGCGTTCTCAATTTGCGAATTCGCATGCCAATTACCGGAATCAACAATTCGCGTAATTTCATCACCAAAATAACAACCTATGACAAAATTTGTTCGATTCCGAATTCAATGACGGTATTGCCTGAATTGTTGCCAATGATCATTGAAATGATGCGCGAAAACCGAGTCGGAACTATTAATTTGACAAACCCGGGCGTAATAAGCCACAATGAAATCTTAGAAATGTACAAGGAAATCGTGGATCCCGAATTCACCTGGGAAAACTTTTCAATGGAAGAGCAGCGTGCTATATTAGCCTCTGACCGTTCAAACAATTGTTTGGATACAACTTTATTAGAAAGTTGGTTTCCACAAGTGAATCCCATTCATGTTGCAGTAAGAAAATGTATAGAAGAGTACAAATCGACCGCTATTTTAAAAACAAAACCTCCCATGAATAATGGAGGTATAAATTTGCTCATTACTGGCGGATGTGGATTTATAGGTAGTAATTTTATCAACTATTATTTCCCGAAATCCAATATCAATACACTGGTAAATTTCGACGCCATGTATTATTGCGCCGACGAAAAAAATGTAAAAGAAAGTATCCGTAACAATGAACGCTATGTTTTAGTAAAAGGAAATTTGTGTAACGGAGAACTTGTTACAAAAACCATCAAAAAACACAATATAACACATATTATTCATTTCGCAGCGCAATCACATGTACAAAATTCTTTCGAAGATTCCATCAAATTTACCCATGACAATATTGTCGGAACCCATACTTTATTGGAATGTTCTCGGCGATGGGGAAAAGTGGTTAAATTTGTACATGTTTCTACGGATGAAGTCTATGGAGAATCGATGAATACGATTGATGAAAAACATAAAACCGAACACTCTATATTGTGTCCGACCAATCCATACGCAGCCACAAAAGCGGGTGCTGAATTGATTGCGCAATCATACAACCATTCCTATAAAATGCCTATTATTATTACACGAGGGAACAATGTGTATGGCCCGAATCAATATCCAGAAAAATTGATACCCCTATTTATCAAATTATTGAAAGAAAACAAAAAAGTAACGATACAAGGCAATGGTTCCAGTGTGCGTGCATTTTTACATGCCTATGATACAGCGCGAGCATTTGAATGTATATTGGAACGTGGTAAAATCGGGGAAATTTATAATATAGGATGTGATGAAAACATGGAATATTCAGTGATGGAAATCGCGAAAATATTGATTGAAATGATACATAAGACAACAGATTATGAATCATGGATAGAATATATCGAGGACCGTCCATACAATGATATGAGGTACTATATTAGTAATCAAAAGGTAAAGGATTTAGGATGGGATATTCAAAT
>Ga0214923_10004792_pt1 | contig 16094 bp, 19 predicted proteins | sample LL1510_MetaG_FD_177993 | JGI IMG/M metagenome (GOLD analysis project Ga0214923, IMG submission 177993) | Freshwater microbial communities from Lake Lanier, Atlanta, Georgia, United States - LL-1510 | ecosystem: Environmental > Aquatic > Freshwater > Lake | place: USA: Georgia | collected...
GTCACGCACAGATTTTTTTTCATGGATGATGATTCCCAAGAGACCGACCTGTTAGGCGCGCCATTGCGGCCATTGCCGGATCGGCGGGGCCGGAAGCGGCTGCGTTTTGCTGCAGAAGTCTATGAAAAGGTTGAACATTTACGCGGATTAGGCATGGCAATTGAGGATATCGCTGTTGCAGTCGGGATTAGTGTCCCGTCACTTCGGAAATATTTTCTAAGGGAGCTGAATGAGGCCGCCGCGCTCACTAAGGCCAAGGTTCTCGAGGCCCTGATGGTCAAAGTCGCTGACGGCAGCGTCCCAGCCATGAAAATGGCCTGGCAGCTTCTCGATCAAGGCCAAGCGCTGGCGCCAGTCTCACGTCGCCGGCGCGCTGAGCCGGTTGAGCCCGCCTTAGGCAAGAAAGCCTCGGCTGAGATCGATGCCCGCACGGCGCATGAAGGCACAGAATGGGGAGACCTGCTGCATTGATGCCCGCTTGGTCTTTCGCTTGCCCGGACTGGGAAGACCGCCTGCGTTGTGCCCAAAGTCTGGTGCCCAATCTTCCGCTGGACAAAGCTGCTGCGGCCAGAGCGGTGGGGATATTCAACAAGCTGCGCCTGCCAGACGTAGCAGGCAATCCCACAATGGCCGAAGCGGCGGGCGATTGGTTTCGCGATATCGTCAGCGCCGCGTGCGGCTCGCTCGATCCCAAAACCGGCATCCGCCATGTGCCGGAGATCTTCGCTCTGGTGCCGAAGAAGAATTCCAAGACCACGGGCGGCGCGGCGATCATGCTCACGCTCATGTTGCTGAACGATCGACCACGGGCAGAGATGCTGCTGGTCGGCCCCACGCAGGAAATCGCCGATCTGGCGTTCCAACAAGCAGCGGGCATGATCGAAGCTGATCCGGACGGGTTTTTGCAAAAGCGGTTCCTGGTCCAGGAGCACTTAAAGACCATCACCTGCAGGGTCACGAAAGCAAAACTGAAGATCAAGACCTTCGATATGAAGGTGATGACAGGCGCAAAACCCGTCGCCGTCTTGCTCGATGAACTGCATATCATGTCGACATTCAGCTACGCCAGCCGCGTTATTGGCCAGATACGCGGCGGGCTGATCGCCAACCCGGAATCGTTAATGATTGTGATCACCACCCAGTCCGATCTGCCGCCAGCGGGGGCTTTCAAAGCCGAGCTGGCCCGCGCGCGCGGCGTGCGGGATGGCCGCATCACTGATGACGCCCGCTTGCTGCCGATCCTGTATGAATTCCCAGAGGCGATGCAGCGTGACAAGGCCCGGCCCTGGGCTGAGACTGCCAATTGGCCGATGGTGCTGCCCAATCTGGGCCGCTCGATCACCATCGAGCGCCTGGAAGCGGACTTCAAAACGGCGCAAGCCTTGGGCGATGAAGAAATCGCGCGCTGGGCCAGCCAGCATCTGAATGTCGAGATCGGCATGGCTCTGCATACCGATCGCTGGATCGGCGCGGATTATTGGACCGATTCAACCGATGAAAGCCTAACGCTGGATAGCCTGATCGAGCGCTCCGAAGTCTGTGTGGTCGGCCTCGATGGCGGCGGGCTGGATGATCTGTTCGGCCTGGCGGTCCTGGGGCGTTGTAAACGGACGCGCGATTGGCTGCTCTGGTGTCATGCCTGGGCTCATTCGATCGTGCTTGAGCGGCGCGCTGATATTGCCGAGCAATTGCGCGACCTGCAGCGCGCTGGCGAATTGACGATCTGCGAAACGGCCACGGACGATCTGGTCCAGGCGGCCGCCATCGTCGCCCGGCTGAAATCCGCCGGCAAACTGCCCGCCGCCCATGCGGTGGGGCTGGATCCTCAAGGCGTCTCAGCGATGGTCGATGAGCTGGCTTCGCGTGGCCTGACGACCGATCAACTGGTCGGCATTGGCCAAGGCTATCGCTTGACAGGCGCGGTCTGGGGCATGGAGCGCAAACTGAAAGACGGCACGCTCTGGCACGCCGATCAGGCCCTGATGCGCTGGTGCGTCGCCAATGCCCGGCCCGAACTGAAAGGCAATGCGGTTTTGATCACTAAGCAAGTCGCGGGCAAGGCCAAAATCGATCCGCTGATGGCCGCGTTAAATGCCGTAATGCTGATGGGCCGAAATCCTGAAGCGACAGGCCAGGCGCGGCCGGAACTGGTCTATCTATGAGCCTTTGGGATCAGGCGCGCCGCTGGCTGGCGCCGTTCGCGCCGCAACCGGTGCAAGCCGCTGTCGCTGTGCCGCAAATCACGCGCGATTCGTCGCTGTTTGGCGATCTGTTCAACAATATTGCGGGCCTGCCGGTCCTAAATGAAGATACAGCCAACACGATTTCCGCGATCACCGGCTGCGTCAATCTGATTGCTGGGGCCGTCCAGGCCATGCCGGGGCATATCTATCGCGAAAGCCCCGATGGCGAGCGCCAGCAAGAGCCTGCCGGGCCGCTCTGGTATATTCTGAACGAAGAATTTCATCCCCGCTGGAGCGCGGCTTCGGCCTGGGATTTCGTCATGCGCTCGCGCTTGCTGCATGGCGATGCCTATATCGCCATTCGTCGCGATGGCCGGGGCAATATCACGACGCTCGAGCCGATCCATCCGCGCCGCGTCTATCCCATGATCATGGATCATGGAAACACCATCTGGTATCGCGTCGCCCCTAATCCGTTGTTTCCGCGCCCGGGCGATGGCGAGTGGGAGCTGATCTATTCCGAAGACATGCTGCATGTCACGGGGCCGGGCTTCAATGGCGTGCGCAGTCCCTCGCCCTTGCGTTATTCGCTGCGCATGGTCGGCGCGGTTACTCAAGCGACGCAGGATTATAGCGCGCGGTTCTTTGCCAATTCGGCCCGCCCTGATTATGCGCTGACCACGCCCGGTAATCTTGATCCGGCGACCATCGAGGCTTTGCGCGGCATGCTGGCCGATCGGCATGCGCAGGAAAACGCTCATCGGCCGATGGTGCTGTCGGGCGGGTTGGATATCAAGACGATCACCATGCCGACCGAAGACGTCCAGCTGCTGGAAACGCGCCGGTTCCAGATCGAGGAAATCGCCCGCGTCTATGGCGTCCCGCCTTTCATGATCGGCCACACGGAAAAAACCACCAGCTGGGGCTCGGGCGTCGAACAAATGGGCACTGGCTTCCTGCGCTATTGCCTGCGCACGCATCTGGACGCGATTCAGACCGAATTTAATCGCAAGCTCTTCAAGCGCGCCGGGCGGTTCTTTGCGTTCGATCCGTCCGATCTGACCAAGGCTGACACCAAAGAGCTTTACGAATCGCTGCGCATCGCGCTGGGCCGGGCAGGCGAGCCGGGCTTTATGACGCCCAATGAGGTCCGCCGCGTTATTAATCGCAATCACGTCCCGGGCGGGGATGCGCTGTTTGCGGGCTTGGCCCCGACCGCGACCGACCCGTCATCTCAGATCCCGCAAGGAGCGCCGCTCGATGGCTGATATTCGAAATCTGCTGCGCGATAATGCTCATAAGGGCGGTTTCCGCGCGGAAGACAACACGCTCTGGCTCTATGACCAGGTGGTCTCCAGCCGCACGGATGCGGATTATTATGGCGGCGTCGATGCCGAGACCTTCTGCCAAGCATTGGGCAGTATGCAGGGCGATGTCACCATTCGCATCAATTCGCCGGGCGGCGATGTGTTTGCGGGCAAGGCGATGGCCACCGCCATCAATAATTATCGCGGCAGCGTCACGGTGCAGGTCGATGGCTATGCGGCCAGCGCGGCCAGCCTGATCGTGGCGGCCGCCGATCGCGTGCTGATGGCCCCGGGCACGTTTCTGATGATCCATAATGCCTGGACGATCACGTGCGGAAACGCGGCCGATATGACGGCCTCGGCGGCTCTGCTGACGCAGATCGATGCGACCATTGCGGCCAGCTATGCCGATGCCGCGCAGCGCCGCGCCATCGCGCCGGTCGACTTCGCCGCTTTGATGGCCGCCGAGACCTGGATCACGCCGGCGCAAGCCCTGACCTTGGGCTTGGCAGACGCCGCTTTGCCCGCCGATGATCCGGCGACCGAGGCCGCGCCGGTCACGGCTAAAGCCTGGAATTTCAGCGCCTATCGCCGCCCTCCAGTGGCGGTCCAGGCGCGCGCGGCGGCCGAACCTGCCAATACCCTTTCGCAAATGCGCGCGGCCCTGGGCGATCTGTCGGCCTTGCAGCCGCGCCAAGTGGCAATGGTGGAGGAAGCGCAGGAAATCGTCGCCGCCTTTGGCTTGTTCGATCAGACCGCCGGGGCCAATGGCGCGCATTATCTGCAGCCCAGCCCATTCGATGGCCTCAATTGCGCATCGTGCGTGTTTTTTAATGGCGGCGGCTGCCAGCTGGTGGCCGGGCCGATCGATCCGGCGGGCCTGTGCAAGCTTTGGATCATTCCAGGATCGCAGGCGGACCCCGCCTACGCATCGACCGGCGCCAGCCGGGCTTTGAAGGCCGCCTGGGCGCTTCGCCGCGCGGGCTGAACTACCCCTCTGCATCTCTCCTGCGCCGTCGCGATGACGCCGCCCTCCCATAGAAGGACTTATCTCTGATGACGACGCTCAATGAATTGCGCGACAATCGCGCGGCTTTGGCCCGCGATGTGCACGACCTGGTCAATAAGGCCAGCTGGAACGCCTCGATTGACCAGCCGATCTATGATGCCAAACTGGCGCAGATCGATGAACTGGATGGCCGCATTCAGCGCATCCATGCCGCCAATCAGCGCCTGGCGGAAGACGCGCTGACGGCGCGAGTCGCTGACGTCTCGGCGCGCATCGGCCATGATCAGAAAATCACCGGCGCGACAATCTTTGCCAAATGGCTGCGCGGCGGCGACGCGGCTTTGAGCGCCGAAGAAATCCGCATCAATAACACCATGTCGACCACGACCACGACGGAAGGCGGATTTACCGTCGCCACCGATGTCGCCAACACGGTGATTGACGCGCTGAAAATCTTTGGTGGCGTTCGCGCTGTGGCCACCGTGCTGAAAACCACGATGGGCAACCAGATCAACTTCCCGACCAGCACCGGTACGTCGGAAGTGGGCGAAATCCTGGCGCAAAACGCCAGCGCCACCAATCTGGATCCGTCGTTCGTTCCAGCCCCTTGGTGGTCTATAAATACAGCTCCAAGACCGTCGCGGTGCCGTTTGAGCTTCTGCAGGACAGCAATGTCGATGTCGAAGCGTTCGTGCGCCAGCGCCTGGTTACGCGTTTGGGCCGTATCACCAACACGCATTTCACGGTCGGCACTGGCACCAACCAGCCCACGGGCCTGATCACGGCCGCCAGCACGGGATTCACCGCCGCCAACGCGTCCTCGCAAGTCACGTCGGTAACCTATGCGTCTCTGCTGGAAACGCTGCATTCTGTCGACCCGGCCTATCGGCAGCGCCCGTCTTGCGGCTGGATGTTCCACGATCAGACTTTAAAGGTCATTCGCGGCATTGTTGATGGTCAATCCCGCCCGATCTTCGTGCCGGGCTGGGACAATACGCATGGCGCCGCGCCATTATCGGCACCCGCTCAGCTGATGGGCTTCCCGGTCACGATCAATCAGGACGTGCCGGTCATGGCCGCCAGCGCCCGCTCGATCGCGTTCGGTGATTTCAGCACTTATTATGTGCGCGACACGATGGAAGTGGAAATGTTCCGCTTTACCGACAGCGTCTATACGACCAAAGGCCAAGTCGGTTTCTTGGCCTTCATGCGGTCTGGCGGAAACCTTTTGGATACGTCGGGCGCGGTCAAAGTCTTTATCAACGCCGCGTCTTAAGCCTTAATCGCGCCAGCCTGGCTCTGATCTCGACATGACTTGGACAAATCTTGTTGCCGTTTCAGCACCGGCCGTTCAGGTCATGTCGATTGACGAGCTGCGCTTGCATCTGCTGATCGATCACACAGAAAACGACGGCTATATCAGCGACATGCTGTTGGCCGCCGTCGCGATGATCGAGGGCCCGCGCGGCCTGGGCGAAGCGCTGATTTCCAGAGATTGGCGCTTATCGCTCGACAATTGGCCAGATCAGATCGTGCTGCCTTACCGCACGACGACTTCGGTCAACACCATCACGTATCTCGATTCTGCGGGCGTCCAAAAAACACTCGCGGCGTCGAACTATGCCTATGATCTAGATGCCTATCCCGTCCGCATCGTGCCCACACCCAGCGCCACTTGGCCCTCGACCTATCCTGTGCCTGGCGCAATCAAGGTCACTTTCACGGCCGGATATACCAATGCTGGCCAGATCCCGGCCCAGATCCTGGCGGCAATCAAGCTGATCTGCGGCGATCTCTATGCCAATCGCGAGGGCGGGCTGATGCTGCAGGGCGTCGGCAATCAGCTGACCAATCCCATGCTGAACGCGCTGCTCGAACCTTTCCGTCATAACGCTCTCTAAAGAGGATTACCCATGTCGTCACCGTCCTTGCGGGTCTATCCGCAGATCGTCGGCCGCGTTTCCAGCCCGGTTGGCATTGGCGCGCTTGGCCATGATATCAATTGGCCCAGCGATGCGCCCGCTTACTCGATCGAACCTGGCACGGGTGCTGGCCAGGCCGATCTGTTCTGGCAGTCGACCCGCACGTTGGCCGCCAGCGCCACAGAAAATATCGACTTGAACGGCGCGCTGCTCGAGGCGTTCGGCTCCACGGCCAATTTCGCGCGCATCACTCTGTTCGCCGTGCGCAGCGCCAAAGCCAACACCACGACGTTGACCTTCGGCAACGTCACCAATGGCGTCACGCTGTTTCTAGGCGGCCCAACGCAAAGCTTTATTCTGCCTGCCGGGGCCATGCTGATGTTCTACACGCCAGACGCCACCGCGCTCACGACCACGGCGGCGACGGCTGATTTGCTCAAGGTCGCCAATGCGGCCGGCGCTTCGGCCACTTATGACATCATCGTGGCGGGTCGCTCGGTCTAATGGCCCCTCGGCCACCGCTTGCGGGGGATCTGCGCCAGCGCGTGCAGATCCAGCGCCGCATGAGCGTTGATGACGGCATGGGCGGTCTGATCGGCACATGGTCTGTGCTGATCGCGTCCCGCCGCGCATCGCTTTTGCCGGTGCAGGGCACTGAAGTGGTGGTCAATGGCCGCATCGAGCGGCAGGATAAATGGCGCTGCTGGATTTATTACGACACGCTGACAGCGCAGATCTCTACGGCGGATAAATTGATCGATGCCCGCCGCCCTGATCGCGAATTCAATATCCGCTTTATCGGCGATATGGATGGCACGATCAGCTGGCTGTATCTGGATCTTGAGCGCGGCGGCAGCGTGGGCTGATGGCGCGGCGCATTTCCAGTAATTCCGTCGCTGATTATGACGTCGATCTGCGCAAAATGGGGCTGGAAAAGCTTCAGGCGCAATTGGCCCAGTTGCCACCCGCCGTTACGGCTGAGCTGAATCGCGTGCTTGAACAGCAAGCGCAAAAACTGGCGGCGCATATGCGCGCCATCGCCCCGCGCGACGATGAAGGTAAGCTTGTGGCCTCGATCCGAGTCGAGAAACGGCGCGATCTGGCTTATGCCGTCATCGTCGATGCGCCCGATGATCGCGGCCATCCGTTCCCAGCCCATGTTGAATATGGCCACCGTACGGTCAGCGGCGCGCATGTCTCGGCCAAGCCGTTTTTCTGGCCGACCTTGCGGCTTTATCGCAAGCGCTTGAATTCCGCCATCAAGCGGGCCGCCCGTAAGGGCATGAAGATCACGAACGGAACCTGATGCCGATCGCGCTGTCTTATGCGGTCCAGCGGGCAGTGCGCGATGCACTGGTCTATAATGGCCCGCTCATTGCCTATCTGGGCGCGACGCCGCGCGTTTATGACCGCCCGCCCTTGCCGGTAACGTTTCCGTTCTTCGAAATCGGCGATGACCAGATCATTGGCGAAGAAGTTCAGGGCATGGACGCCAGCGAAGTCATCGTCACGGTGCATATCTGGTCGCGGCCCAGCCCGGCCAGCCGCGCTGAGGTCAAAGCCTTGTCCGGCTTAGTGCGCGCCGCTTTGGATATCGATCTGCCGCTTCTGGGCCATGGCTGCGTCACACATGCCTTCACCTCGGCCCTGTTTCGCCGCGAAGCCGATGGCGCGACCGAGCACGCCATTCTCACGTTCACCTACCACACGACCCCCAACGCTTGAGCCATTTGGCTGGGCCGCCTCAAGCGCCCGCCATCGCCAACCCGCCCTTAGGCAAGGCGACCCGCGCCGTCGCGATGACGCCGCATTCCCATTGATGGAGCCCCATAATGCCCGGAGTCGGCCATATCGCTGGCGAACAGCTGCTGATCCAGATTGGAGACGGCGGCAGCCCTGAAACCTTCGCCCATTCTGCTCTGGTCAATACCGACCGCAGCATTCAGATTCAGGTCTCGACCTCCAGCACCGAAGTGCCTGATGTCGCCAATCCCTCGCTTCCCGCTACGATGGTGCGCGCGGCCAAGAGCGTGGATCTGCAAATTACCGGCGCAGGCGTGCTCGATCGCACCTCGGCTCTGGCCTTCATGCAATGGGCGCTAGCGGGCACGTCCAAGAATGTCCGCATTCGTCAGAATGTCAGCGGCGCGCAAGGTGGCTGGGTCATCACCGGCCCGATGATCCTGGAAGAATTCCAGATCACCGGTCAAGCCCGCGAAAAGCAGACCTGCACGCTGAAACTCGCCCCGTCTGACGTGTTCATTCTGGCAGCCAGCGCCTGATGAGCCGTCACGCTGAAATCACCCGGCTGTTAGGGGCCGAAGAGCGCCGGTTTCGTTTGGGCCTTGGCCAGCTGCGGGCCCTGCAGGAAAAATGCGATGCGGGCCCAGGCGAGATTGCCGCGCGGCTGTTTCCTGCGGCGCAAGTGCTGTCGGGCGATCCGGCCGCCTTGCTGTCCGCCTTTGGCACGGGCAGCTTTGGCCGCTGGCGCATCGATGATGTGCGCGAGACGATCTATCAGGGCTTGATCGGCGGCGGTGAGACGCCCACAATGGCGGGCGCGCTGGTCGCGGCCATCGTCGATGAAGCCCCGGTGCTCACCCATGTGCTGCTGGCGCTGGAGATCCTGCTGGCCGCCGTCATGGGCGTGCCGGATGAGCCCGCGCCAGGCAATGCCGATGCGGAGGCGGGCGCGGACGCGCAAGCGGGGGAGACCCAGCCCGCGCCGGAGACAGTCAATCCGGACGCGGACGATGGCGATTTGCCGGATATTACGGTGCCGGCGCTGTGATGGGCTTTACCCCTCATCAGGTCGATCAGATGAGCCTGTGGGAATTCCAGGCCGCCTTTGCGGGCTGGCGCGCGGCCAATGCCCCGCCGCCCAAAGCCGCCGCGCCCTCGGCTGAGGATCTGGACGCCGCCTTGATCGCGGATGTGCGCGCATGACCGCTGAACTGGGCCGATTAGAGACCGTCCTCACGGCCCGGCTGGAGGGCGTGCAGCAGCAGCTGAGTAAGCTGACGCAGATGCATGGCCAGGCGGCCAAGAAGATCCAGGAGAGCTATAAGAAGATCGATGCGCTTGAAGGTCTGCAAGGGCAACTTGAGGGCCTCGCCAGTCGCATGCCAATGGTCGGCGGGGCCTTGGCTGCATTAGGGCCGGCGGGCACGGTTGCGGCGGTCGCAATCGCTGGTCTGGCGGCGGCCGTCACGCAAACGATCAATGCCATGAATATCGGCGATGAGATTGCCGATCAGGCGCAAAAGATCGGTGTCAGCACCAATACTTTGCAGGAATACCGCTATGCGATCCAGCAGACCGGTGGGGAATTTCGCGATGCGGACGAAGCGCTGCAAGGCTTTACCACCACGCTCGGTCTGGCGCGGCAGGGCGCCCAACGTCAGCTGAAATTCTTCGAAAAACTGGGCTTCACGCCCGACCAATTGCAGTCTTTCACTTCGGCCGATCAGGCCCTGAAGGCGGTCACCGAGCGCATTGCCGGCCTCGATAGTGAAGCCGATCGTCAGGCCTTTGCCTCAAAGCTGGGCCTTGAAAAGCTGAACCCGCTGATCCGTGAAGGCACTGGCCGCATTACAGAATTGCGCAATGCGGCGCATGAATTGGGCATCGTAATGGATGCTGATGTCGTTCAGAAATTGGGCGATGCGAATGATAAATTCGAAGCGCTATCTTTGGTCATCAAAAACCAGTTTGCTGCGGCCTTTGTCGATGCGGGCCCGGCTATTATTGGCGCTATGCAGGGCGTGGTCGATATTCTGCATTCGATCACTGGATTTATTAAAGAGATTAATTCCGCGCCGGGTTTTGCTTATGCCTATGAAACTGGCGCAGGCAAAGGCCGCCGCGATCCGGCGGCGATTCAGGCCGATTATGAAGCCGAGCAACGCGAGAAAGCCAAGCGCGCGCATCCTGTCATTAGCGTTGAAGAAGACAAAGTCCGCAAAGCCCGTGATGATGGTTGGCGTCTGGTCGGGGTCAATAGCGAGGGCCGGGGCTATTGGGTCAATCGCGAAGGTTTCCGCATCATCGATGACAGTCAGGTCCAGTCGGTCGATCCGTCTAAAGTTGTTGATCCTTCAAAGACGATCGGTTTGACAAAATCAGCGCTAAGCGAGCCCGATCTGCTGCCCAATCCGGCGGAAATATTCGACGCGCATCAGCAAGAGATCGCCGAATCGCTGCGTCAATCGGTCGGTAATGGCATCGAGGCCGCGATTTATGGCGGCTGGCCGGGCCTGGCCCGCTTTATGTCCGATAATCTAAAACAAAAACTGGCCGAAGATCTGACCGATGTGGTCCATAGTTTCTTAAAACAGATCCTGACTGCCAATAGCGCGAGCAGTAGTTCGGGTTCAGCCAATATCTTTGCCCAAGTGCTTTCGACCGTGTTTGGCGGCGGCCGCGCTGACGGCGGCGCGGTTCGGGCAGGCACCACTTATCTGGTGGGCGAGCGCGGGCCGGAACTGTTCCGATCGGGCGCATCGGGCACCATCATTCCCAATATCAATCTGGGCGGCGGCGCATCATCGCAGCCGATCCTGTTTGATTTGCGCGGCGCGGTCCTGACCGAAGATCTGCTCAATCAGATGAACGCCATCGGTCAGCAATCGGCCCTGGCGGCCGTTTCGGCCAGCCGCGCGCTGGTCCCGCGCGATACCGCCGCCATGCAAAGGCGCAGGCTGGCTTAGATGGCGATCACATTGCCACCCTTGCCCCGGCCTTGGCGGGCCTCGCCGACCCTTGTCGATTTTGGGGCCGATCTGACGCCGCCTTTGGGCGGGCCAATTCAGCGCGTCACGCGGCTGGGCTCGCGTTTCAAGCTGACTTTAGATCCTGCCGATTATGGCCTGATCACGAAAACCTATGCCAGCAATCTGCTGGCCGCTTTGCTCAAAGCCAGAGCCACGGGCCAAACGGTCATTCTGCCCTTCCCGCAAATGGGGGCCAGCCGGGCCAATGATGTCGCGCCCGCCAATGCGCTGACGCCGCTGGTCGATGGCGCGGGCCAAAGCGGCACGGTGCTGAATGTGCGCGGCCTGGCCGTGGGCGCGCAATTGCTGGCTGGGCAGTTTGGCAGCGTGACGGTCTCGGGCCGGTCCTATCTCTATGTCCTGACCGACAGCGTCACGGCCAATGCCCTGGGCAAAGCGGCCTTGAATATCGCTCCGATGCTGCGCGCTAGTCCTGCCGATGGCGCGGCCATGAGTTTCGCCAGCCCGCAGATCGAAGGCTGGCTGTCGGGCATGGAGCAAAGCTGGTCGGTCGAGCGGCTGATGCTCGGTCTCCAAGTGCCAATTTCCATCATGGAAGCGGACTGATGGCGCTGGCGTCGGGGCTCACCGCCGCGCTGGGCGATACGCTTAGCCCGCTGGTCTTTCATGCGTTCGAGCTGGTGCTGCCAGGCCCAGCCTATATCCGCCTTTTGGATGGGGCCGGATCGGCGACCTTTTCATCCAAGACCTTTGTCGGCCGCGATGCGACCTATGGCGCGCTCGGGGCCATCTCGACCATCGAAGACAGCCTGGAAGCCCGCACCCCGCGCTATCAGATCGAGTTGGAGCCGCCCACCACAGCGGCCATCACCACGCTCTCGGCCCCCAGTCTGCAGGGCGCGCAGGCCAGCCTTTGGTTCGGCGCGGTCGATCGCACGACCGGCCAGGTCATCGCCACGCCCGAATTGCTGCTGGTGGGGGAACTGGATTATGTCACCGCCGCCTTGGATCAATCCAGTCGCCGCGTCAGTCTCTATATCGCCTCGGCTTTCGAGCGCCTGTTTGCCGGGGATGAAGCCGCTCGCTTGACCCCCGCTTTTCATAAAAGCATCTGGCCGGGGGAGCTGGGCCTGGACTTTGTGGTCGATGCCACCGCCGATCCGTATTGGGGCGTCAGCGCGCCGGTCACGCCGGGGATCGTTTCAGGCGGCGCAGCAGGCACTGGCGGTTTCCGTGGCTCGAGCGGGCAGGGGCTGGTGTTTTGATCCCGCCCATGGTTCAGCGCTGTCTCGCCGCGCAAAGCGTGCTCGATGCCTGGCAGGGCCACCCCTTTGCCTGGGGCACGGCCGATTGCGCTCATCTGGCCAGCGCCGCTCTGGTCGCCATGGGTCATCCCGACCCGCTGGCGCAGATCGCGCCCTATGCGTCCGAGCGCCAAGCCCGCAAAGCGCTGAAAGCTTTGGGCTATGCAGGCCTGGCCAGCGCGCTCGATGCGCTGGGCCTGGAGCGGATCGCGCCCGCGCACGCGCTGCCGGCGGATCTGTGCCTGCTGCCGTCAGAGAGTTCGCTCGATGCGCTGGGCGTGGCTCTGGGGGAAGCGCGGGCTTTGGCCTTTTGTGAAGGGGCCTGTCAGATCGGCGATCAGGGCATCGCCACCGTGGCTTGGAGAGTGCCATGGCGACCGCAGTAGCCGCGTTCATTTCGACGGTCGTCGTGCAGGCTACGGGCAGCATCGTGCTGGCCAGCGCGGCTTATTGGACCGCTGCTGTGGCCACGACCGTCGCGCTTAATGCGGGGATTTCCGCGCTGACGCAGGCCTCGGCGCAAGGCAAATTAGGCGGGCAAAACAGCGGCGGCGGGCAAGTCCAGCTGACGCTCGATCTTAATGCGGGCGTGCCGGTCGCGTTTGGGCGCACGGCAACCGCTGGTAACCTGGTTTATCGCGAAAGCTTCAACTCGACCAAGAATGAGCATCTGGCGCTGATCACGGTGCTGTCAGCGGGCGGCCCGATCGAGGCCATTGAGCAATTTTACGTCAATGATGTGCCGATCAATTTCAACACCAACGCCAATTATCCCGACGCCACCACCGGCTATAGTGGCAAGATGTGGCAGTGGCGGCGGCTGGGCGATACGCCCGAAACCAGCGTTTATGCTGTCGGGACGAGCTGGGCCCAGCCTTTGCCGGGCATTACGTCGGCCCATAAATTCTCAGGCCTTGCAACAACGCTGACGGATTTATACTTTGACGCCAAGAATAACGTCTATTCAACCGGCGTGCCGCGCATGTATTATGTGCTCAAAGGCGTCAAACTTTACGATCCGCGCAAAGACAGCACTTATGCCGGCGGGGTCGGCACGCATCGCCTGAATGATCCCACGACCTGGACCTGGTCGGAAAACCCTTATCTGGCGGCCCTGGCCTGGCTGACGGGCCGCTTTGCCAATGGCCGGAAAGTCTGGGGCTGCGGCATGCCCTCAGCCGCCATCGATTGGGCCAGCTTTGTGGATGGCGCGAACGTGGCCGATGCTAATGGCTGGAAAGTCGGCGGCGTGATCACGACCGCCGATGACAAATGGCAAGTGCTGACTTCACTGCTGCAAGCGGGCGGCGGGGTGCCGATCAGCCGCGGCGCGCAGATCGCGGCGCTGGTCAATACACCCAAAGTCAGTGCCTGGTCGATCACGGCGGCCGATCTGGCCGGGCCGATCGCGATGGAGCAATCCACTACGCCGCGCCGCGACCGCAAGAACAGCGTCGTGCCGCGCTATCGCAGCGAAGCCCATCGCTGGACGTATGTCGCGGCCACCGCCACGACCTCAAGCACCTATCTGACCGAAGACGGCAGCGATCTGCGCACGCTGTCGATCGATTATCCGCTGGTGCAAAACGCCACGCAGGCCAGCCAGCTGGCGGCCTATGAGCTGACCAATAGCCGCGAAGGCTTGAAGTTTACCTTGGTCTGTAAGCCCAGGCTGCTTAATCTGCGCACGGGCGATGTCTGCACGGTCACGTTGGCCGAACTGGGCCTGACGGCGCAGAAATGCCTGGTGACGGCCCGCACCTTCGATCCGCAATCTTGCCTGGTGCATCTGGCGCTGCGGACCGAGACCGATGCCAAGCATAGCTATGCGCTCAGCCTCACCGGATCTGGCCCGCCCAGCCCGGCTTTGGGCCTGAATGATCCAAACATCATCGCCGCGCCCGGCGGCACGGCCTATGCGGCCAGCGGCGTCAGCTTCACCGCGTCCGGCACCTCAATCCCGGCAATCCTGATCACCGGTACGTGCGATAATGAGCTGGCGGGCGAAGTTTTGATTCAGTACCGCGTCACTGGCGCAACCAGCTGGACCGCCTGGCCACCTACGGCCGCGACCACGGGCCGGATCGAGATCACGGGCGTGACGCCCGGCACGCAATATGACGTTCAAGTCGCTTATCGCTCCGTGCGCGGAATCATCTCGGCCTATACTTCGCTCGGTAGCGTCACGGTCGGCTCGCTTCTGGTGCCCAGTGCCAGCAGCGTCAATTCATCGGTGGTCTGGCTGTTTCAACGCGCGGCCAGCACACCCGCTTTGCCCAGCGCCACCATCACTTACACGTTCGCCACCGGCGTCGCCACGGGCCTGACCAATGGCTGGACCACGACGATCCCGACCGGCACCAATCCGCTCTATGTCACCACAGCGGTCGCGGCCGCTGCGGGCGCGTCTGACACGATCGGCCCTGGCGAATGGGCCAGCGCCGTGGTGCTGGCGCAAAGCGGCACGGCGGGCGCGACGGGCCCTGCAGGCCCCAATCCGATCACGGTGGGGCTTACGCGCGAGGCGGTCACGCTGTTTGCTTATGCCAATGGCGGCGTGGTCAGCTTCACCGGCGCGGACGGCTATCTGACGGTCTATAGCGGCGCGTCCGATGTCACGACGGGCGCGGCTTTGAGTGTCTCGGCCAGCGGCTGCACGGGCACCATCAACACCTCGGCGGGCTATCCGGTCGCGGGCCAACCGATGGGCTATTATCAGGTCACGGCCATGAGCGGCGACACGGCCAGTCTAACGTTGACGGCGGTCTATGGCGGCCAGACTTATGTGCGCACATTCAGCTTAGCCAAAGCCCGCGCGGGCTATGAGATCGTGTCCAGCTTGCCCGCTTCTAGCCTGTTTCAGGGCCGGATGGTGTTCCTGACCACCGACAGCAAGCTTTATCGCTATGACGGCGGGGCTTGGACCAAGGCCGCCGACGGAGCCGATATTACGCCTGGCACGGTCACCACCAATGCCATCGCTGCGGGCGCGATCACGGCGGCCAAGCTGGCCACCACGCAATTGATCACGGTCAGCGCCCAGATCGGCGATGCGGTCATCACCAATGCCAAGATCGGAGATCTGCAGGTCGACACGATCAAAATCGCCAATAATGCGGCGGTCGCGCCCGCCATCGTTACGGCATCGTCGGCCATTGCAGGGCAGGGGTTTCAGGTCTGGATCAATGTTCTGGAGCAAAGCTTCACGCTCACGCGCGCGGCCATGGTGTTTTCCACGGCCTATTTCAAGCAATCTTATGGTGCCAGCGGTCAGGCTTTCGGGGCGTTCATTCAAGTCACCTCGATCTCGACTCTGCAGCAATGGACGCTCTTCACGACGGGCGGCACGGCCTATTCAGACACGGTGGCTCTGGGCGGCGCGCAGGCCTTGCCCGCTGGGCTCTATGTCGTCCGGCTGTTCTGGTACAATGGCAACGCCAATATCAATGATCGAACCATGTATACGCAGGTGATTTACTGATGAGCGGCTCTGGTGTTCAAGTTTTCGCGCATTATAATCCGGCCACGGGCTATATCGTGCAGATCAGTCAGCGGGTGAGCGGCACTGAGATCGCCCGCGAAGGCTGCGCGCTGATCGCGGTGCCGGAAAACCTTTGGGGTCTGCCGATCGACGAG
>Ga0214923_10004793_pt1 | contig 16093 bp, 13 predicted proteins | sample LL1510_MetaG_FD_177993 | JGI IMG/M metagenome (GOLD analysis project Ga0214923, IMG submission 177993) | Freshwater microbial communities from Lake Lanier, Atlanta, Georgia, United States - LL-1510 | ecosystem: Environmental > Aquatic > Freshwater > Lake | place: USA: Georgia | collected...
CAAGCTTTAATAGATTTAGCACGCGACATGAGAAAAAAGATTAAAGATTTTTCCAAAGTAGATAGTATTGCAATTCATACTTCTCATCACACTCATTATGTAATTGGAACGGGCGCAAACGATCCTCAAAAAATGGATCCAAATGCAAGTAGAGAAACATTGGATCATTCTATTATGTATATTTTTGCTGTAGCCCTAGAAGATGGTAAGTGGCATCATGAAGATTCTTATAAACCAGAAAGAGCAAAAAAAGAGAGCACAGTAGCGCTTTGGAGAAAAATTAAAACTTTTGAAGACAAAGAGTGGACTAAAAAATATCACGACAAAGATCCAAAGAAAAAATGTTTTGGAGGCAGAGTTATTATTAAAATGCAAGATGGCACCAATATTGAGGATGAACTAGGAATTGCTGATGCTAATCCTTGGGGTAAACGTCCTTTTGAGAGAAAAAATTATGTTGAAAAATTTTTAACATTAACAAAAGATATTATTTCTAGATCCGAGTCAGATAGATTTTTAGAAGTAGTGCAAAATTTAAGAAATCTTAAAAGTAAACAATTAGATCAATTAAATATTGAAGTTATTGATAGAATTCAAAATATTCAACGAAAAAAAATAGCAATTTTTTAAATAATTTTTTATGAAAAAAATTATTTATTTTTTTTTATTTAATTTTCTTTTATCAAATATTTCCTACGCAAATGAAAAGAAGATTCAAGTTATTGACGGAGATACTATTTATATAGGAAAACTTAAATACCGACTTTTTGGTATTGATGCTCCAGAAATAAAACAAATTTGTGAAAAGGATAATATAAAAATTAAATGTGGTGTTATTGCAAAAAATGTTCTTAAAAATAAAATTGCAGAAAAAATTCCTGAATGTGTTGTCAAAGATAAAGATCGTTATCAAAGGTTTGTTGCAGAATGTTTTCTTGGTAAAGAAAGCTTATCTAAATTTATGGTCAGAGAAGGTTATGCAGTTGCATACACTCAATATTCAAAAGATTTTATTGAAGATGAAAAATATGCAAAGGAAAATAAACTTGGTATTTGGTCAATGAATTTTCAAATACCTTCTGAGTATAGAAAGTCCTTACGTAATAAATAAATTTTATTTAAAAATTTTTTTAATTTTCTTTCTATTATATTTTTTTTTATCTTTAATAATTCTTTTTTTAAATTTTTGAGTTCGTAGAGCTTTTGCTACAGGATTTCTTTTCATAATGAATTTGACAATCATAGCAGATTCTTTATTAAATTAATTTTAACAATTAATTATCATGAAATTAAATAAGAAATTTGAACCTTATATTTTTACTATCATTATGGCATTTGGTATGAGTTTAATGATGTCGTTTATTATTTCATTAATGAACATAGGGTTTGTAGATCATTTTTTTTTAATTTGGATTAAGGCTTGGATGCCAGCTTTTTTTATAGCATTAATTCCTGCATTTTTTATGGGCAAATTAGCAAGATTTGTTCTAACTAAAATTATTGATAGATAATCAAATTCTAAATTGAGATCCTAAGTAAAGTTGTCTTGCTTTTTTGTTTTCAACAATTTCTTGAGGAGATCCTTCAGCAATTAATTCTCCATTATTGATAATGTAAGCTTTATCTACAATATCAAGGGTTTCTTTGACGTTATGATCAGTGATAAAAATACTAATACCTTTATCTTTTAAGTGTCTAAGCATTTCTTTAAGTTCAATAATTGCAATAGGATCTAAAGCAGCAAATGGTTCATCTAATAACAATACTTTAGGAGATGTTGTTAAGCATCTTGCAATTTCAACTCTTCTTGCCTCCCCGCCTGAAAGACTTAACGCAGAGGCAGTTCGGAGATGAGAAATTTTAAATTCATTTAACAAATGTTCAACTAACTCATCTTCTTTTTCTTGGTCTTTGATTGCAACTTCTGCAACTGCTCTAATATTTTCCTCAACAGTTAATCCTCTGAAAATTGATCTTGATTGAGGAAGATAGCTAATCCCTTCTTTTGCACGCATATGAATTGGAAGTTCATTAATTACTTTATTATTGAAAATGACTTTGCCTTGAGTTGGATTTAAAATTCCAAGTACTATTGAAAACATAGTTGTCTTACCAGCACCGTTTGGACCCAATAAGGCAACAATTTCTTGAGGATTAACTGTTACACTTACATCTTTAAGAATGACTCTTTTTTTGATTATTTTTGTTAAATGATTAATTTCAAGAGTTGATGGTTCTCTATTATAGTAATAATCATCCGATATAAGTTTAAAAACATTATTGTTTAATTTCTTATTAATTTTTTTAACAACGGTAGGTTCAGTAAGTTTTTCTTCTAATGGCTTTTTAATTGTTATTTGCTTTTCTAAAATTGTATTTTCATCATTTATAAGATTACTCTTGGATAGAATAAGAGGTTTTTCTTCTTGAATTTCTTTTTTTGACTCATCAATTTTTTCTGAAGTATTCGAACCATCAGTGTCAGCCACAGCTGCAAATCTTTTAATTACTTTTTTATTAGATATGACTGTAAATTTTTGATCTTTATCTTTCATTACTTAATGTTCCGGTAACCTGTTTACCTTTTTCTTCCATTACAACTTCAACAGTTTTTTTGAAGGTATCAATTATTACCTTATCTGCTTTAATTTGACTAGTGCGTCGCTTTTTAGTTTTTGCGTCAGTCTCAACAAAATCTGCAATTACATTACCACTTACAAATATATTATTTGATTTTACAAGATACTCAGCTCGGTTAGCAGTTACCACTCCATCTTTCTGAGTTATTTTAACGTTTTGTTCATACAAAATATCATTGGTTGTTTTGTTAAACAAACCTGTTTTACTTATAATTTTTATAATACTTCCATCTTTCAATAAAAAATCACTATCTACTTCTTTTAAACTTATAAGATCTTGGTTGTCTTTATCAATAGTCGCAAGTTTTGCTCTAACGTTATATTGTTTTCCACTTGCATCCACGCCGATGTAACTAATATTTTCGAATACATTGCTCTCTGCACCTTCTGTAGGTTTAATATTTTTTGATGTTAATTTTAATCTAAAAGTATTGATAGTTGGATAAACGAAGTAGACAATAAAAATTACTATAAGACCTAAGCCTATAATTTTAAGCTGTTTTTTTCTGATCTCGTTGAGTTTCATCAAACTCCAAAACTAATAAGAGAATGTATATGAATTAGTCCGTAATTATTATTTTTGCCTTTAACAATAAGAGAGGTGATCTTTTTCTTATTCATTATATCAAGGGCAGATCCTGCTAGTGTATCTTCAGGAATCATTTTTGGTTTTTTAGTCATCACTTCTTTTGCAGTTTTTTCTAAAAAGTTCTTTTTGTGAATTGAACGTCTAATATCTCCATCTGTTATAATTCCTGTAACTTTTTTAAATTTATTTATAACAAGAACACAGCCATAAGTTTTTTTAGTGATCTCAATAACTGCATTTTTTACAGATAAATTTTCATTGATAAAAGGCACCTCTGATTTTTTAATCATAATATCTTTAACACGCGTAAGTTGTTTTCCTAATGAGCCTGATGGATGAAAAACAGCAAACTTTTCTTTGCTGAATTTATTTAATTTCATGAGTGTGATTGCAAGGCTATCACCCCAAGCAAGCAACATTGAAGTAGAGCTTGTTGGCACAAGATCAAGACCTGCTTCTTTTACTTTTGGAAGAACAATTTTAATTGTACTTGCATTAATTAAAGTTGAATTTTCTCTTGAGGCAACACCAATAATTGGCATTTTAAATTTATGCGCATAATTTAAAATACTCTTTAATTCATCCGTATTTCCAGAATAAGACATTATTAAAAAACAATCTTGCTTTGGATTACAAGCACCAAGATCTCCGTGAGCTGCTTCGGATGGGTGAAGATATATAGATGGAATTCCCACAGAACTTAATGTTGCGGAAATTTTTCTAATAATATGACCTGATTTTCCCATGCCAACACAAATTATTTTACCTTTGCATCTTTGGATGAGATCAATAGTTTTAATAAAATTAGTATTATAAGATTTAGATAATTTTTTTAATGCATTAATTTCTTGAAAAATTACTTCTTTAGCAAATTTTATTTTTTGATTTTGTATCATTTAATGTGCAAAAATATCTTGGTTATTCCAGCCAGCAAGGTCTAATGTTACTCGATGTTTTAAAAATTTAAAACAGTGTTCGGCTAGCTCCATTCGGTTTTCTCTAATTAAAATTTTATCAAGTTCTTCTTTTATTTTGTGTAAATATAAAACATCTGATGCTGCATAGTTTATTTGTTGTTCAGTTAAAATTTCAGCACCCCAGTCAGAACTTTGCATTTGTTTTGATAACTCAATATTTAAAAGTTCTTTACATAAATCTTTAAGACCATGTTTATCTGTATAAGTTCTTCCAATTTTCGACGCAATCTTTGTACAGTACACGTTATTAATATCTGTTTTTAAATAATAGTTTAAAACTGCAAGATCAAACCTTGCAAATTGAAAAATTTTTTTAATATGATTGTCTTCCAGAATTTTTTTTAAATTGTCAGCTTTAAATGTTTTTCTGTTTATTTGAATTAAATGAACTTCTTCATCGCCTGAAGATATTTGAACAAGGCAAAGAGGATCTCTTTTATAATCAAGGCCCATAGTTTCAGTATCAATTGCAATAATCTTTCCTGGGTTTAAATTACTAGGAAGGTCGTTTTTATGGATTTTGACTTTCATACTATTGTTAAATAAAAGGTATTATCGTTAATTATTATGATTAAACAATGGCAGAAAAAAAGACAATAACAGTCTTCGGCGGTACAGGATTTATAGGGCGAAATCTAATATCTAAACTTGCAAAAAAAGGTTTTAAAATAATCGTTCCAACACGAAATCCATATCTTCATGGTTATCTAAAACCAATGGGAGAGCCAGGTCAAATTGAAGTTTTAAAGTTCAATCCTTTTGATTTTTCAAATCTTAATGAATTTATTAAGAGCTCAGAGATCGTGATTAATTGTATAGGAGTTTTATATGAGAAAAAAAATCAAAAATTTGATCATATGCACCATTTATTTCCAAAATTTTTAAGTAGCATTTTAGACAAAGAAGTTACTAAAAAATTAATTCATATTTCAGCATTAGGAGCAAATAAAAATTCTAACTCTTTATATATTAAATCGAAATTTCAAGGAGAAGAAGCTGTTATTAATAACTTTAAAAATTCAATTATTGTGCGTCCCAGCATAGTATTTGGAACAAATGATAATTTTTTTAATTTATTTAATAAATTAATAAATCTTTTGCCTGTTATACCTCTTGCTGGCGCTAAGACAAAATTTCAACCTTGTTATGTAGGAGATGTTACCGATGCTATTATTAAAATTATAGAACTAGTTAATCCTGATAAAGTCTATGAATTAGGAGGTCCTAAGATTTATACTTTTAAAGAATTAATAGAGACGTTACTTGTGTCATTAAAAAAAAAAAGATTTATAATAGAATTGCCGGACTTTGTAGCAAGATTTCAAGCAAAAATAATGCAACTATTACCCAATCCTTTACTTACAGAAGATCAGTTAGAAATATTAAAATCAAATAATATTTGCTCAAATGAATATCCAGGTTTTAAAGAGCTTAGAATTTCAACAAGGACTGTTGAGATAGTGTTGCCTAATTATATTTTTAGTCAGGTTATTCGTTAAATAAATAATAATATAAATACACCAAGAATTACTCTGTAATAAACAAAAATATTTAAGTTAAATTTAGAAATAAAAGTTAAAAAAAATTTTATTGTAAGATAAGAAGAGAGGAAAGAGGCAATAAAAGCTATAATAGCAATATAATTTAAATCAGAATTATTTGTTTTAATTAAATCTAAGATCCCAAGAAAGCACGCACCAGCAGTTGTCGGTATCGATAAAAAGAAAGAAAATTTTGCAGCTTCAAATCTTGAATAACCTAAAAAACGTCCTGCGGTTAATGTAATTCCAGATCTACTTACTCCAGGAATAAGCGAAATAATTTGAAATAGTCCTATTATTAAAGAACCTTTTAAATTAAGATCTTTATATAATATTTTTGAATGATTTATTTTATCGCTAACAAAAAGAATAATTCCAAAAACAATTAAAGTAATTGCAATTATTTTTATTGAAAAATATTCATAATTTATAAGACGAAATTTATGAACAAAATATCCAACAATAATTACAGGTATAGTCGCAGCTACTATATTAAAAATCATCTTTGGTTTTTTTAATAATCCTAAAAGCTCTGAAAAAAAGTAAGTAATAATTGCAAGTAAAGAACCTAGATGAAAAACAAGATTTAGAATTTCATTATGATTATGATAATCTAATAATTGCTCTGCCATAATCAGATGGGCATTAGATGAGATAGGTAAAAACTCTGCTACACCTTGAATAATTCCAAGAATTATTATTTTATTTAACTCATCCATAATTAAAGCTTTAGTCTAGGCAGATAACTTTATAAATTTAATTATTAGTCAAATATTGTTTACAATTTCTAATTGAATATTTATAAAAAAACATTAATTTTACTTATTAATTAATAATTGACGTAAATTGATTCATTATTACTGACCTAATTTATCTTTTAAAAACATAGCTTTTATGTGAATAATATAAAAAACACTTAATTTTAGGGATTTTAATCGATGTCAGAAAAAATGCTTAAATTTGTTAGCACAAAAGGGCAAACACCAGAAAAATTAAGCTCTTCTGAGAGAGTTAAGAATTTTTCTGAAATTTATAAAAATTATATTGCTCCAAAAGCAGAGGAACAATCTAGCAGATGTTCGCAGTGCGGTGTTCCTTATTGTCAAATTCACTGTCCGCTTTCAAATAATATTCCTGATTGGTTGAAATTAACAGCTGAAGGCAGATTAGAAGAGGCTTATGAAATTTCTTCTGCGACTAACAATATGCCAGAGGTTTGTGGAAGAATATGTCCCCAAGATAGGCTTTGTGAAGGAAATTGCGTAATCGAAAGAGCGGGACATGGTACAGTTACCATCGGCTCAATAGAAAAATTTATTACTGATACAGCTTTTGAAGAGGGTTGGGTAAAACCAATTAAAATTAAAAAAAACTTAACACAAAGCGTAGGTATTATAGGAGCAGGTCCAGCTGGTCTTGCCGCAGCAGAGCAGCTTCGAAAAATTGGATATGAAATAACAGTTTATGACAAATACGATAGACCGGGCGGATTATTAATTTACGGAATTCCAAATTTTAAATTAGAAAAAAATATTGTTGAAAGAAGGACAAAACTTTTAAAAGATGGTGGAATAAAATTTGAATTAAATTTTATAGTAGGAAAAAATGCAACTTTATCTGAGCTTAAAAAAAAACATGATGCAATATTGATTGCAACAGGAGTATACAAAGCCAGAGAGGTAGAAATCCCAGGATCAAATCTTAAAAATATTTATCCCGCGATGGAATTTTTAACAGCTTCAAACAAAAAAGGTTTAGGAGATAAAGTTAAAATGTTTGACGAAGGATATTTGAATGCTGAAGGAAAAGATATTGTAGTAATAGGAGGGGGCGATACAGCAATGGATTGCGTTAGAACTTCGATAAGACAAAATGCTAAATCAGTTAAATGTTTATATAGAAGGGATAAAAAAAATATGCCGGGCTCAGCAAGAGAAGTGGTTAATGCTGAAGAGGAGGGAGTAGATTTTCAATGGCTTACAAATCCAAAAGAATTTATTGGAAAAAATGGACAAGTAACAGAAGTTCTTCTTAATAAAATGAAACTAGGAGAAGCTGATGCAACTGGAAGGCAAAAACCCGAAATCATTTATGGCTCTGAAATTAAAATTAAAGCAGATATGGTGATTAAAGCTTTAGGATTTGATCCTGAAGATATTCCAAGTTTATTTTCAGAACCGAAACTGGATGTATCCAAATGGGGAACTATTAAAATAGATCTTAAAACAATGCAGACAAACTTAGATGGGGTTTTCGCAGCTGGAGATATTGTTAGAGGAGCTTCTTTAGTTGTGTGGGCAATTAAAGATGGAAGAGATGCCGCGGAAGCTATGGATGTTTATTTAAAAAATAAAATTTCTAAATCATCAAAAAAAACAATGGTTGCTTAATCATTTATGAAAATTCTAAATAAAAATTTGCAAAAACTTATTAAAGCAGGAGTTTACAATAAAGAGGATGAACACGACGCTTGCGGGGTTGGTTTTGTTGCTTCTATTGATGGAAAACCAAGAAGAGAAGTAGTTGAGAATGGGATTGAGGCTCTCAAAGCGGTTTGGCATAGAGGCGCAGTAGATAAGGATGGGAAAACAGGAGATGGAGCAGGAATTCATATTGAGTTATCAAAAGATTTTTTTGAAGAACAAATAAAAATTACAGGTCATCATACTCACAAAAACGATCAACTATGTGTTGGTATGATTTTTTTACCTAGAAACGATTATGGAGCACAAGAAGCTTGCAGAACTATTGTTGAACATGAACTATTATCTAATAATTTTTATATTTTTGGATGGAGACATGTTCCTGCAAAAGCAAAAGTTCTTGGAATTAAAGCTAATGACACTAGACCAGAAATTGAACAAATATTATTCTCTCCAATAGAAAAAACAGGGTCTGAAGAATTAGAGAAAAATATTTATATTGTAAGAAAAAAAATTGAGAAAAAAATTACTCAATCACAATTAAAAGATTTTTATATTTCATCAATTAGTTCAAGATCAATAATTTATAAAGGAATGTTTCTTGCCGAACATTTGTCAGATTTTTATCCAGATCTATTAGATAAAAGATTTATTTCTAGATTTTCTATTTTTCATCAAAGATATTCAACTAACACCTTTCCAAGTTGGGAACTTGCACAACCTTTCAGAATTTTAGCTCATAATGGTGAGATTAATACTTTAAAAGGAAATGTGAATTGGATGAAAACTCATGAGCAAGGACTTGAGTCTACTTTATTCCCAAATATTGATGACTTAAAACCAATCTTGAAATCTGGAAGTTCCGATACAGCCTGCCTTGATGCTGTTTTTGAATTGTTAACAAGATCAGGAAGATTACTACCCCTTGTTAAGATGATGTTGATGCCAGAAGCATGGTCTAAGAGAAGTAAAATTATTCCTCAAGCATACAGAGACATGTATAATTATTTAAATTCTGTGATTGAGCCTTGGGATGGGCCAGCAGCTATTGCTGCAACAGATGGCAATTGGATTTTAGCTGCAACAGATAGAAATGGTTTAAGACCATTAAGATATACAATTACAAAAGATAAAATCTTGTTTGCAGGATCAGAAACTGGAATGGTTCCAGTACAAGAGGAAAATGTCATTTATAGAGGCAGAGTAGGACCTGGACAAATGATAGCTGTTAATCTCGATGAAGGTGTTTATTATAATGATAAAAAAATTAAAGATTTTTTGTCTAAAAATCCTATTTATAAAAAATTTAGTCAAAATTTAATTGAGATCAGCAAAAAATTTAACAATTTAGAAGAATTTAATTCTTTTGATGGAGATAAATTAAGACAAAAACAATACGCTGCTGGTATTTCAATTGAAGATTTAGAAATGATCTTACATCCAATGGTAGAAGATCAAAAAGAAGCTGTTGGTTCAATGGGTGATGATACTCCAGCAGCTGTTTTGTCAGATATTTACAGGCCTTTATCACACTTTTTTAGACAAAATTTTAGCCAAGTTACAAATCCACCAATCGACTCTTTAAGAGAAAACAGAGTGATGTCTTTAAATACTAGAATTGGAAATTTACAAAATATTTTAGGAGAAGATTTATTTAATAAAAAAAGTTATTTATTAGAAAGTCCAATATTATCTAACGCTCAATTTAAAAAATTATTTGAAGTTTTAAATGAAGAATACAAAGAAATAGATTGCACCTTTGATTCTCAAGATCCAAAAGTTAACTTAAAAAAAGAATTAAAAAGAATTCAAGCTGAAGCAGAAATAGCAGTTAGAGAAGGAGCTAAGCATATTATTTTAACTGATGAAAAAATTTCAGCAACAAAAATTGGAATTCCAATTATTCTTGCAACAGGCGCGGTGCAAACTCATTTAGTGAATCAGGGACTTAGAAAATTTATTTCTTTAAATATTAAATCTGCAGAATGTCTGGATGTTCATTATTTTGCAGTCTTAATTGGTGTTGGTGCTACAACAATAAATCCATATTTGGCTTTTGATTGTATTTATCAAAGATATAAAAAAAATATATTTGGAAAATTAAGTTTTACTGAATGTGTTAAAAATTACATCAAGGCAGTTAATGATGGACTTTTAAAAGTAATGTCTAAACTTGGTATTTCTGTAATTAGTTCTTATAGAGGCGGTTTAAATTTTAGCGGTCTAGGATTAAGCAGAGCTTTAGTTGCTGAATATTTTCCAGGAATGTATTCAAAAATTTCTGGAATTGGAGTTTCAGGAATTGAAAAAATGATTAGAACCCAACATCAAAAAGCATTTAGAGGTAACGTTATTAGTTTGCCAATTGGAGGATTTTATAAATTTAGAAAAGGTGGAGAACAACATTCTAATCAGGCAATGACTATGCATATGTTACAAACTGCAGTTGCAACAGATTCTTATGATTTATATAAAAAATATTCAAAAATTATTAATGAGCAGCATCCTCTAAATCTAAGAGATCTTCTAGATTTTAATTTAATTAAAAAACCAATTTTACTTGAAGAAGTTGAGTCTATTACAAATATTAGAAAAAGATTTGGAAGCGGTAGCATGTCTTTAGGAGCTCTTTCTAAAGAAGCTCATGAAACCCTAGCTATTGCCATGAATAGAATTGGTGGAGCATCATGTAGTGGAGAAGGAGGAGAAGATGCTAAAAGAGCAATTCCAAAAGAAAATGGTGATAATGCAAATTCAAGAGTGAAACAGATTGCTTCGGCCAGATTTGGTGTAACAGCGGAATATTTAAATAATTGTGATGAGATAGAAATCAAAATATCCCAAGGAGCAAAACCTGGAGAAGGTGGACAATTACCTGGGTTTAAGGTGACAGCTGAAATTGCAACATTGAGACATTCTACACCGGGTGTTACTTTAATATCTCCACCACCTCATCATGATATTTATTCAATCGAAGATTTATCCCAACTAATTTATGATTTAAAACAAATAAATCCTAAAGCAAAAATTGGAGTAAAATTAGTTTCTTCAACAGGAATAGGAACTATTGCTGCAGGGGTTGCAAAGGCAAAAGCAGATGTAATTTTAATTAGCGGACACTCAGGCGGAACTGGAGCTTCTCCATTAACAAGTGTGAAGTATGCAGGACTTCCTTGGGAAATTGGCTTAACGGAGGCTAATCAAATTTTAACATTAAATGGTTTAAGACATGAGGTTATTCTAAGAACTGATGGAGGAATTAAAACAGGTAGAGATGTTGTTATGGCTGCTATGATGGGAGCAGATGATTTTGGAATAGCCACAACTTCATTAATAGCTATGGGATGTATAATGGTTAGACAATGTCATTCTAATACATGCCCTGTTGGAATTTGTACACAAGATGAAGAACTTAGAAAAAAGTTCACAGGTACACCAGAAAAAGTTGTTAATCTATTTTCATTTATAGCTGAAGAAGTAAGAGAAATTTTAGCAAGTCTTGGTTTTAAATCTTTAAATGAAATTGTTGGAAGAACAGATTTGTTAAAACAAGTGAGTAGAGGATCCGCAAATTTAGATGATTTAGATTTAAATCCTCTTTTAGTTCAGGCCGATCCAGGAGAGTATCCTAGGTATTGTTTAAAAAGAGAAAGAAAAGAAGTTCCTGACAGCTTAGATAAACAAATTATAAAAGACTCACTTTCTTTAATTGAAAAAGGACAAAAATTTCAATTAAGTTATGCAGTAAAAAATACTCATCGATCTGTTGGAACAAGATTAAGTTCTGTAATTACAACTCAATTTAAAAATAAAAAATTAACTGAAGATCATATTTTAATTAAATTAAGAGGCTCGGCTGGACAATCTTTGGGAGCATTTGGAATTTCAGGAATTAAATTAGAAGTAACTGGGGATGCAAATGATTATGTTGGTAAAGGATTGTCTGGAGCAAAAATAATTGTAAAACCCGTTTCGAATAGCGAAATACAAACTTCTAAAAATACAATTATTGGAAATACTGTTTTATATGGAGCAACTTCAGGACTATTGCTTGCAGCAGGGCAAGCCGGAGAAAGATTTGCAGTTAGAAATTCTGGAGCTACAGCAGTTATTGAGGGATGCGGAACAAACGGTTGTGAATATATGACGGGTGGTACAGTTGTTATATTAGGAGAAGTAGGAGATAATTTTGCAGCAGGAATGACAGGTGGAATGGCATTTGTCTATGACCCAGAAAATAGCTTTGAGAATTATGTAAATCCATCCTCAGTTATTTGGCAAAGAATCGAAACGGACTATTGGAATGATGTTCTTTTAAATTTAGTAAAATTACATGAAAAAGAAACTCAATCAGTTTATGCAAAAAAAATTATTCAACAATGGAGTAATGAAAAGAGTAATTTTTATCAAGTTTGCCCTAAAGAAATGTTAGATAAGTTAAGACAACCATTGTCGAATAAGACAGTTCATGGAAAAGCAGTCTAAATCAATTAGTTTAGTTTGTTTTGGCTTTGGTTTAACGGCTAGATATTTTGTAAAAGAATTATTAAAAAATAAATATAAAATTAATTTAATTACAACTTCTAGATCTAAAAGTTCTAATAAAAAATTTTTAACCGTTAATTATAAAAATTTTTATTTTGATAACAATAAATTCGATAAAAAAATTACAAAATATATTTTAAACGCAAGTCATATATTAGTTTCAATACCACCAAGAGATAGGAAAGATTATGTTATAGAAAAATTTTATAATGAAATTTGTTTAAATAAAAAAATTAAATGGTTAGGATATCTTTCATCAACAAGTGTTTATGGGAATCATAACGGAAATTGGGTTAATGAAAAAAGCAAATTATTAAGCAATAATGATCCAGGAATAAATAGAATTATAGCTGAGAATGAGTGGTTAAAATTAAATCGATATCACTTTGTTCCAACAAGAATATTTAGATTGTCAGGAATTTATTCTCCAGAAAGAAATATATTTTTACGATTAGTAAATGGGCAAGTTTCTTACGTAAAAAAAAATAATCATTTTTTTTCAAGAATTCATGTTGCTGACATAGCTCAAGTTTTATTCAAATCTTTAATTTATTCAAAACCTGGAGAAATTTATAATGTATCAGATAATAAGCCATGTTCTTATGATCAAACTATATCTTATGCCTCTAGTTTAATGGGAATTCAAACTCCTTCCCCAGTTTCCTTTGAAGTTTTAAATGAAGGTGAAATGAAAAATTTTTATAAAGACTCAAAAAAAGTAAGTAATAAAAAAATTAAAAAAGATTTAAAAGTAAAATTATATTTTCCAACTTATAAAGAAGGTTTCAAAAGTATTTTAAATAATATTTTTGATTGCTAAATCTAGTTTTTTTAAATCTTGAGGTCTTGATAAAGAATGATCACCATCATTAATAATTGTTAAATTCAATTTTTTGGTTATTAACGTTTTTATTAATTTTATTGAATAAAGCCAAGAAACAGAAGAATCATCAGCACCGTGTAAAAGTTCAACTGGAAAATTACATTTAATTTTTTTATTAAGAACTAAGTTTTTCTTACCATCAAATATAAATTTTTTAGTTATAGGATAAAAATTATTATGACTGCTTTTTAATTTATAGATTTTGCCGTTTTTTATTTCATTCTTCTCAAAGATATTTAAATTTTTCCATATTAATTCTTCCGTAAAGTCAGGAGCAGAAGCAATACCAATAAAACCTTTAATTTTTTTATGAAAATATTTAATTAATATTGTTCCAATCCAAGCACCCATACTTGAACCAATAAGAATTATTTTATTTTTTTTGATTATTTTTTTTATAATTAATCTTGAATCCTCTACCCAATTTTTAATACTAAAATCTATAAATTGACCTGAAGATTTTCCATGACCACTATATTCAAATAATAATAAGTTTATTTTATTTTTATTAACAAAATTCTTTAAGTGTTTAGCTTTTTTACTTTTAATATCTGACATTAATCCGTGAAGAAAAATAATTGTAGTTTGACTTTTATTATTAATAAATTTGTAATGAATTTTTTGATTATTATTTGTTAAAAAGAAATTTTGCTTTGGATTATTCATTTTTAAAAGTATAGCATATTAATTCAATGGATAAAAAAATTCGTTTATTACAAGTTATTCCAAGACTAGATGTGGGTGGCGCAGAAACAGGTTGTAAAGATATTGCGCAATTTATAAATAATCAAAATTATTTTTCTGCAATTTTGTGTTCTGGTGGTGAACAAATTAAATATATTGATCGAAGCAAAATAAAACTTTTTAAGTTTCCAGTTCAAAGTAAAAATCCATTGATAATTTTTTTTAATATATTTGTAATTTTATTTATTGTTCTTTTTTACAAAATTAACATAATTCATGTTCGCAGTCGTGCTCCAGGTTGGTCATGTTATTTTGCAAGTAAATTATCAGGAGTGCCTTTAATTTGTACTTTTCATGGTACTTATAATTTTAATAATCCTTTAAAAAAGTTTTATAATTCAATTATGTTAAGAGGAAATTCTGTAATTGCCGGATCAAAGTTCATTTTTGATCATATAAAAAATAATTATAATTATTCCAAAAAAATCTTTTTTGTACCAAGAGGTATAGATACTAATTATTTCAGCTCTAAAAATTCAAATATTGAAGAGTCGAATAGTGTCAGAAAGCGCTGGGGAATTTCTAATAATCATTTTTTAATATTACTTCCAGGCAGACTAACTTTTTGGAAAGGGCAATTTCTTTTTTTAAATACTTTATTGTCACTTAAACAAGAAAATTTATTAAATAATATTAGTGCAGTTATACTAGGAGATGATCAAGGGAGATCTGAATATCGAAAATATCTTTTAGATTTTATTAGGGAGCATCGACTAGAGGAGAACGTAAAGATTGTTTCGCACGAACATTTTATGCCATCAGCTTATAATGCTTGTAATTTAGTATTGTCAGCTTCTATTGAACCCGAAGCATTTGGTAGAGTAGCTGTTGAGGCACAGGCGATGGAAAAACCAATACTTGCTAGTGACATTGGTGGATCCAACGAAACAATTATTGATGGACAAACAGGCTGGCTATTTAAATCTGATGATGAAAAAGATTTAGCGAAAATGATTATTGAAATTTCAAAAAAAGATAAAAGTTTTTTGAAAGATTTAGGGGTCAAGGGTAGAGCCAATGTTATTAATAATTATAGAGTAGATCAAATGTGCTCTAAAACACTAGAAATTTATAAATCCTTAGTTTAATAAGGGACATGCTTAACATCACGCTGTTAGATGGAAAAAAACTCCAATTTCCAGGAAAAGTTAATGGACATGAGATTGCTAAAACTATTAGTCCTTCACTTGCGAAAAAGGCTTTAGTTATAAAAGTGAATGATAGTTTTAAGGATCTAAGTTCGTTTATTGAAAAAGATTCTACGGTACAAATTATTACAGTTGAAGATGATTACGGATTAGAAGTTATAAGGCACGATACTGCACATGTTCTTGCTATGGCCGTTCAAGAACTATTCAAGGACACCCAAGTTACTATTGGTCCAGTTATTGAAAATGGTTTTTACTATGATTTTTCCAGAAAAAAACCTTTTACCGAAGAAGATTTATTAAAAATTGAAGAAAGAATGAGAGAAATTATTGATCGAGATGAACCAACAACAAGAGAAGTTTGGGACAGGAACAAAGCCATAGAACATTTTAAAAAAAAAGGAGAACTTTATAAAGCGGAAATAATTAAAAGCATTCCAAATAAAGAAGAAATTTCAATTTATTTCCATGGCAAGTGGCATGATTTATGTAGAGGACCTCACCTAACTTCTACTGGCAAAATAGGCAAAGCATTTAAGCTAACAAAACTTGCAGGAGCTTATTGGCGAGGAAACTCAAATAATGAAATGCTTCAAAGAATTTA
>Ga0214923_10004794_pt1 | contig 16093 bp, 10 predicted proteins | sample LL1510_MetaG_FD_177993 | JGI IMG/M metagenome (GOLD analysis project Ga0214923, IMG submission 177993) | Freshwater microbial communities from Lake Lanier, Atlanta, Georgia, United States - LL-1510 | ecosystem: Environmental > Aquatic > Freshwater > Lake | place: USA: Georgia | collected...
CCGTCACGCTCCGCGACGACGTCGACTACGAGCCGATCGCCCCGCAACTGCTCATGGGCCAGCACTTCTCGGCGATCGCCGCGGCCGGGCCGATCGTGGGGCCGATCCTCGCCGGCGTGGCGTTTGGCTGGCTGCCCGCGCTGCTCTGGATCCTCATCGGCAGCGTCTTCATCGGCGGCGTGCACGACTTCTCGGCGCTCGTGGCGTCGATCCGCCACAAGGCCCGCTCGATCGCCGAGGTGGTCCGCGACCACATGAGCCGCCGCAGCTACGCGTTGTTCCTGGCGTTCGTGTGGATCGCGCTCGTGTACATCATCGTGGCCTTCACCGACATCACGGCCTCGAGCTTCATCGGCCGCCAGACGCTCGAAAACGGCGACAGCGTGTCGGGCGGCGGCATTGCCACGTCGAGCCTGCTGTATCTCTTGATCCCGGTGGTGATGGGGCTCTGCATGCGCTCTCTGAAGATGCCGCTCTGGCTGGCCACGGCGGTGTTCGTGCCGCTCGTCGGCCTGGCGATCTGGGTCGGGCAGTTCATCCCGTTCGACCTCGCGGCCGTCCTCGGCACGACGAACGCCCGGGCCCAGCAGATCTGGGGCGTCCTCCTCCTGATCTATTGCCTCGGTGCGGCCATGGTGCCGATGTGGATGCTGCTCCAGCCGCGCGGCCATCTCGGCGGCTGCTTTCTCTACATCGCGCTTGCGGGCGCGGCGATCGGCCTCGTGGCCAGCGACAGGCTCGTGGCCGGCGACGCCGCCGTGCGGTATCCGGCGTTCACGAACTGGCAGACGGCGAAGGCGGGCAGCCTCGTGCCGATGCTGTTCATCACGATCGCCTGCGGGGCCTGCTCGGGCTTCCATTCGCTGATCGCCTCGGGCACGACGAGCAAGCAATTGCGCCGCGAGACCGACGCCAAGGCGATCGGCTACGGCACGATGCTCCTCGAGGCGATGGTGGCGATCGTGAGCCTGTGCTGCGTGATGGTGCTCGCGGCCGACAGCCCGCTGGCGAATCAGCCGCCGAACTTCGTCTACGCCCTCGGCATGGGCAGGTTTTTGGAGATGCTCGGCGTGCCCGCGGCGATCGGCGTCTCGTTCGCCCTGATGGCGTTCACGACGTTCGTCTACGACACGCTCGACGTGTGCACGCGGCTGGGCCGCTACATCGTGCAGGAGCTCACCGGCCTCGGCGGCAAGGCCGGGGGATGGCTCGGCACCGTGCTCACGGCGGGGGTGCCGATGCTGTTTTTGCTCCGGCCGCAGCTCGATGCTGGCGGCAACGCCGTGCCGGTGTGGAAGACGTTTTGGAGCCTCTTCGGCGCGAGCAACCAGCTGCTCGCGGCGCTCACGCTCCTGGGTGTGACGGTGTGGCTGTGGCGGACGCGGCGGGCGGCGTGGGTGTGGCTCGTGACGGGCCTGCCGACGGTGTTCATGTATACGATGAGCACCTGGGCCCTGGCCTCGATGACGCTGCCGCGGTTTCGCTCCGGCGCCGGCTTCACCCTGCCGGCCGATCCGGTGCCATGGGCCGGGCTCGTGCTCCTCGTGCTCGCCGCCGTGATGCTCGTCGAGGCGATCCGCGTGATCGCGCTGCCGCAGGGCCCCGGCGGGCCGGGCCGGATCGGCCGCCTCCCGGAGCCGCGCGGATGGGCCGCCGCCAAGACCGCCTGAGCCGCAGCAAGGCCACGCTCCCGCAGAAGACGTGCGCGGCCTGCGGCCGGCCGTTCACATGGCGCAAGAAGTGGGAGCGGTGCTGGGATCAGGTCCGCTACTGCAGCGACCGGTGCCGGACGCGGGGCATGCCTGTGTCATGAATCCCCTCACCCGTGCTGAAGTCCGCGAGATCGATCGGCGCGCGATCGAGGAGTTTGGTCTGCCCGGGGTCGTGCTCATGGAGAATGCGGGCCGCAACGCGGCGGCGCTTCTCCACGAGCGGGCGCCCGTGGCCCGGGTGGCGATCGTCTGTGGCAAGGGCAATAACGCCGGCGATGGATTCGTGATCGCCCGGCATCTCGTGAACCTCGGGCACGACGTGCGACTGCTCGTGGCCTGTGACCCGGCGGAGTATCGCGGCGATGCGGCGATCAATTGGCATGTGGTCGAGAAGATGGGCATTCCAGCCGAGAGGCTCGCGGAAGCGTCGCCGGAGACGTGGAAGCGGGCCCTGGCCGGGGCCGACTGGATCGTCGATGCGCTGCTGGGCACCGGGGCCTTGGGCGCACCGCGCGGGGCGATCGCCACGGCGATCGAGGCCGTGAATGCCGTGGCCGCGCGGGATCATGCGGCCGTATTCGCCGTCGATCTGCCGTCGGGGCTCGACTGCGACACAGGCGCGGCGCCGGGGGCATGCATTCGGGCGAACCTCACCGGCACGTTCGTCGCGCCGAAGGTGGGCTTCGCCCGGCCTGGGGTAGCCGCATGGCTCGGGGAGGTGCGGGTGCTGGATATCGGCGCGGCCGCGGTCACTGCAACTCGCGGCCCAGAAACGTCCACCCCAGCGCGTCCATGAAGGCCCGCTGCTTGTTGTCAGCCGCGCCGCCGTGGCCGCCCTCGATGTTTTCGTAGTAGAGCACGTCCTTGCCCTGCTCCCTGAGCAGCGCCGTCATCTTGCGGGCATGGCCGGGGTGCACGCGGTCGTCGCGGGTGGAGGTCGTGATCAGGATCGGGGGATACGCCGTTGTTTCATCGACGCTGTGATACGGCGAGAAGCCACGGATAAACGCCCATTCTTCCGGCTTGTCGGGGTCGCCGTATTCCCCGATCCAGCTCGCACCGGCGAGGAGTTTGTTGAACCGGCGCATGTCGAGGAGCGGCACCTGGCAGACCACGGCGCCGAACAGTTCGGGCCGGCGGGCATACATGTTGCCTACGAGCAGCCCGCCGTTGCTGCCCCCCATGATGCCGAGGTGCCGGGCCGACGTCACCTTCCGGCACACGAGGTCCTCGGCCACGGCGGCGAAGTCTTCGTAGGCCCGCGGCCGCTTCTCCTTGAGCGCCGCCTGGTGCCACCGCGGGCCGAATTCGCCGCCGCCGCGGATGTTGGCGATCGCGTATACGCAGCCCTTCTCGAGCCAGGCGGCGCCGGACGTGGCGTTGTATCCAGGCACGAGCGGGATCTCGAATCCGCCATAGCCGTAGAGGAGCGTGGGCGTGGAGCCGTCGAGGGGAAGGTCGGCCGGCCCGATCTGGAAATACGGAATCGGCGTGCCGTCCTCCGACACCGCCTCGTGCTGCTCGACCTTCAGTCCACGGGCGTCGAAGAAGGCCGGCGTGTGCTTGAGCCGCTCAGGGGCCGTGGCCGGCGTCGAGGCGGAGCCGAGCGACAGCGTCGAGGGCTCGAGCGGGCTGGACGTGACGAGCCAACACTCGTCGGAGTCCATCTCGTCGACCGGGATGACGGAGGCGGTGCCGAACTCGGGCACGCCCGCCAGCGGCTGCCTGTGCCAGGTGCGATCGACGAAGGTGAGCGTGTCGACCCGGCTGCGGACGTTGTCGAGCGTGGTGACGACGATGTGATGCCGGGTGCCGGCCCAGGCCACGAGCGACGTGCGGTCGGTCGGTTCGAAGAGCACGTGCAGTTCACTGTGGCCGGCCACGAACCCCTCGAAGTCGGCCGCCAGCAGGCTGCCCGCCTTGTATGTCTTCCCTCCGACCTCCCAGTCGCTCCGCAATTCGATGAGCAGCCATTCGCGGTGCACGGCGGCATTGGCGTCGTCGGGCTTCGCGATCTTCACGAGGTGGCCGTCGCGGCGCAGAAAGAGTTCGTTCGTCCAGAACGTGATCTGCCGGTAGACGAAGTCGCGCTCGAAGCCGGGCGTGAGGTCGCGATATGCACCCACGGCCATGTCGTCGGGCTTGCCTTCGAACACAGGTGCCGCCTCGGTGAGCGGCGTGCCCCGGCGCCACTCGCGCACCGTCCGCGGGTAGCCGGACGTGGTGAGCGACCCCGGGCCGAAGTCGGTGGCCACGAACAGGCTTTCATGATCGCGCCAGGCCACGCGGCTCTTGGCCTCGGGCAGTGCGAAGCCGCTGGTCAGGAACTGCTTCGCCTCGAGGTCGAACTCGCGGACGACGTCGGCATCGGCCCCGCCGCGGGAGAGCGACACCAGGCACAGGCGATCCTCCGGTTCGAGCACCGTCGCCCCGTGCCACACCCAATTCTCCTGCTCGGCCGTGGCGAGGGCGTCGAGATCGAGGACGGTCTCCCATGCCGGCTCGGGCTTCTTGTAGTCCTCGCACGTCGTCCGCCGCCACACGCCCTTCGGATTCTTTGCATCCCGCCAGAAGTTGTAGAGCCGGTCGCCGACCTTCGACACCATCGGGATCCGATCCTTCGAGTCGAGGATCGCGAGCAGCCGCGGCTCGAGCGTCTTGAATCCATCCGACGCGGCGAGCGCCTGCACGCTCTCCGCATTCCGCTCACGTACCCAGGCGAGCTGTTTTTCGCCCGTCACATCCTCGAGCCAAGCATGAGGATCAGCAGGCGGCTCGGCGGCGGCAGTTGAATGCATGGGCGTAAACACCAATGAAAGGTGAGAGAAGTACAGAAAAGCGGCAGACATTGCTGCCAGGATCATCTCACCAGCCCCGGCTCGTGACTGCCCACGCCCCTCTCGCTTGACGTTCGGTCTGTCGAACGCATGCCGGCTTCGGGGGAGCGGCAAAAGTCTCCTCACTCCGGCCGCGGCGGCCTCGTTCGGGAAGCGTTCGCCGACTCCTCCTTCGCCTCCCCCTTCCAGTTTAGGAGGCTTCGGGCTTCCCGTACTCCGGGAGCCGGCGTATTTGACCAGCGCAGCCACGGATGGCGCAGCGCAGGCAAATCCGAGCGAGCGGAGCCCAGGATGGGCGCAACGAGCGTCCGGCGACGGAGTATGGGAAGTCCGAAGCCGGATTGGGCGAGTGGATGACGGCACTACGAGCGCACCTGGCCCGAGCCGAGCACCACGAACTTGTACGTCGTAAGCTCCTTCGTGCCGCACGGGCCGCGGGCGTGGAGTTTGTCGGTGGAGATGCCGATCTCCGCGCCCAGGCCCATTTCGCCGCCATCGTTGAATCGCGTGCTGGCGTTCACCATCACCACGGCCGTATCCACCCGCGACGTGAACCGGTCGGCCGCGGCCCGGTCGGCCGTGACGATCGAATCGGTGTGCCGCGAGCCGTAGCGGTTGATATGGTCGATCGCCGCGTCGACCGAATCGACGACGGCCACGGAGATCTTGGGGCCCAGGTATTCGGTGCCCCAGTCGGCCTCGGTGGCGGGGCCGGCCGCAGGGACGAGCCTGCGCGTGGCCTCGTCGCCCACGATCTCCACCTTGAAATCGGCGAGGGCCCGCGCGACGTCGGGCAGGAAACACCCGGCGACGTCCTCGTGCACGAGCAGCGACTCGGCGGCGTTGCACACGCCCATCCGCTGGCACTTCGCGTTGACGGTGATCGCCTTCGCCATGGCGAGGTCGGCGGCCTTGTCGACATACACGTGGCAGTTGCCCGTGAAGTGCTTGAGGACGGGCATCCGGGCCTCGGACGTGACGCGGCGGATGAGGGCCTCGCCGCCGCGCGGGATCACGATGTCGATCAGGTCGTCCATCTCGAGAAACTCGCCCACGGCTTCCCGGTCGGGCGTGTCGACGAGCTGGACGCAGTCGGCCGGGAGGCCGCTCCCGGCGATCGCGGCCCGCATGCTCTCCACGATCCGGCCGCTCGAGTGGGCCGCCTCCTTGCCGCCGCGGAGGATGATCGAATTGCCGGCGGCGAGGGCGACCGCGGCGGCGTCGGCCGTGACGTTGGGCCGCGACTCGTAGATGAAGAACACGACCCCCAGCGGCACGCGGATCTTCTTGATGACGAGCCCGTTGGGCCGCGTCGTCTCCTCGAGCACCTCGCCCACGGGATCGGGGAGCGACGCCACGGCCTCGACGTCGGCGGCGATGGCCTCGACCCGCTTGGCATCGAGCGTGAGCCGATCGATCGCGGCCGCCGTGAGGCCGAAGCCGGGTGCGGCGGCGAGGTCGAGGGCGTTGGCGGCGAGGATCGCATCGACATCGGCGCGGATCCGAGCGGCCGCGGCCCGCAGGCAGGCGGCCTTCACGGCGGACGGGGCGCCGGCCAGATCGATCGCGGCCCGGCGGGCCGCCGCGGCGATCTCACGGCAATGCAGGGCGAGGTGGGACATCCTTCAAGCTCCGTCGGCATCGTAGCAGACGAGCGGGGAAAGTGGGCTGCATGATCGCGGTCGGCAGGACGGCGGCGCGGGAGAACGGCCGGCACCGCCGATTGTGGATTTGGCCTATCGCGTGGCTATACTCCGACGGCAGTTTCCGGAGGAGTCGACGATGAACGCCCCCACCGCCGCGCTGCACCGGCTCGGCCAGAGCCTGTGGCTCGACAACATCACCCGCGGCATGCTCGACGACGGCACGCTCGCCCGGTATGCCCGCGACCTGCACGTCACCGGGCTGACGAGCAATCCCACGATCTACAACCTGGCCGTGAAGAACACGGAGTTCTACGACGATGCGATCCGCGCACAGGTGCGATCGGGGCGGCAGCCCGAGGCGATCTTCTTCGACCTGGCCCTCGACGACCTGACGCGGGCCGCGGATCTGTTTCGCCCGATCCACGACCGCACCGGCTCGCTCGACGGCTGGGTCTCGCTCGAGGTGTCGCCGCAGCTCGCCTACGACACGCAGAGCACGCTCGCCTCGGCGATCGACCTCCATCGTCGAGCCGCTCGGCCCAACCTGTTCATCAAGATCCCCGGCACGGCCGAGGGGCTTCCGGCCATCGAGGAGGCGATCTTCGCGGGCGTGCCCGTCAACGTCACGCTGCTGTTCACCCGCGGGCACTTCCTCGCCGCGGCCGAAGCCTACCTGCGGGGCCTCGAACGGCGGATCGAAGCCGGCCTGTCGCCGCGGGTGTGTTCGGTGGCGTCGCTGTTCATCAGCCGTTGGGACGCGGCCGTCGCGGGCAGACTGCCGCCGGAACGGGTGAACACGCTCGGCCTCGCCGTGGGCCGGCAGTCCTACCAGGCCTACCGCGATCTCTTGGCCTCGGATCGGTTTCAGCGGCTGGCCAACTTCGGCGCGTTGCCGCAGCGGCTGCTGTTCGCGAGCACCGGCACGAAAGACCCGCAGGCCTCCGACACGCTCTACGTCTCGGGTCTGGCCGCGCCGCACACCATCAACACGATGCCCGAACAGACGCTTCTCGCGTTCGCCGACCATGGCCTTGCGGCGGGCGTGATTTCGGCGGGAGGCGGCACTGCCGAGGAAACGCTGTTCGCCGTCGCGCGGGCCGGCGTCGACGTGGCGGCGGTGGGCCAGAAGCTCCAGGCCGACGGGGCGGAGTCGTTCGTGAAGAGTTGGAAGGAACTGTTGGACGTGATCGCGAAGAAGTCGCAGGCGGTGTCGCTGGCCGGGGCGGGAGCCTGAGATGGCAGGCACTCCCGCCGCCGGCTCCCGTGCGTCCCTGCCCGAGTGGCAGGCCGTCGCCGCGCACGCTTCCCTGGCCGGGGCGCGGCACCTGCGCGATCTGTTTCGCGAGGATCCGGGTCGGGCCGGGCGGTATGCGGTCGAGGCTTGCGGCCTGCTCGCCGACTTCTCCAAGCAACGCCTGCTGCCCGACACGCTGCCGTTGCTCGTGCGGCTGGCGGAAGCCTGTGATCTGCCCGGGCGGACCGCCGCGATGTTCGCAGGCGAACCGATCAACGTCACCGAACACCGGGCGGTGCTGCACGTCGCCTTGCGGGCGCCGCGCGGAGCCACGCTCCGCTTCGCCGGCCACGACGTCGTGCCCGAAGTCCATGCCGTGCTCGACAGGATGGCCGCGTTTGCCGACGCCGTGCGCGGCGGTGCATGGAAGGGGCACTCGGGGCGGCCGATCCGGGCGGTGGTCAACATCGGGATCGGCGGCTCCGACCTCGGTCCGGTGATGGCCTACGAGGCACTGCGGCACTTCGCGACGCGGGACATCGAATTCCGCTTCGTCTCCAACGTCGACGGCACCGATTTCGCGGAGGCGACGCACGATCTCGACCCGGCCGAGACCCTGTTCATCGTCTCCTCGAAGACGTTCACGACGCTCGAGACGCTGGCCAACGCCCGCACGGCGCGGGCCTGGCTCCTGGGGTCGCTCGGCGACGAGCGTGCCGTGGCGCGGCACTTCGTGGCCGTCTCGACCAACGCCGCCGAGGTCGCGGCCTTCGGCATCGACACGGCAAACATGTTCGGCTTCTGGGACTGGGTGGGCGGCCGCTACTCGATGGACTCGGCGATCGGCCTGTCGACGATGCTGGCGATCGGCCCGGAACGGTTCGGAGAACTGCTCGCCGGCTTCCACGCCGTCGACGAGCACTTCCGCACGGCGCCTCCGGCGACGAACCTGCCGGTGCTCCACGGCCTGCTCGCCGTCTGGAACACGACGTTCCTCGGCGCGCACACGACCGCCATCCTGCCCTACGACCAGTATCTGAAGCGGTTCCCGGCCTACCTCCAGCAGCTTGCGATGGAGTCGAACGGCAAGCGGGTGACGCTCGACGGCCGGGTGATCGACGACTACGAGACCAGCCCGGTCTTCTGGGGCGAGCCCGGCACGAACGGCCAGCATTCGTTCTACCAGTTGATCCACCAGGGCACGCGGCTCGTTCCCTGCGACTTCATCGCCTTCGCCCGGTCGGCAAACCCGCTGGGCCGGCACCACGACCTGCTGATGTCGAACGTGTTCGCGCAGGCCGAGGCGCTGGCCTTCGGAAAGACGGCCGCCGAGGTGCGGGCCGAGGGCGTCGCCGAGCAGCTCGTGCCGCACAAGACCTTCCCGGGCAACCGGCCGAGCACGACGTTTCTCGCCGACGAGCTCACGCCGCGGCTGCTCGGCAGCCTCGTGGCGCTCTACGAGCACAGCACGTTCGTGCAGGGCGTCATCTGGGACGTCAATTCATTCGACCAGTGGGGGGTGGAACTGGGCAAGGTGCTCGCCAACCGGATCGTCCCGGAGCTCGAATCGGCAGCGGAGCCTGACCTCTCCGGTCACGATGCGTCGACCGCGGCACTGATCCGCTGGTATCGGGCCCGGCGCCGGCCCGCGGGCGGCTGAGCGACCGGCGGCCCTCGGGAAACGCAGCCGGGGCGCACCGGTCATCGGCCCGACGTCGCCGACTCGAGCGCCGCCTGGACGACGCCCACCGCGTGGACGCGGATGATCTGGATCCCCTGCGCGGCGAGAGCACAGGCGGCGGCGGCGGTTCCGGCGTCGAGCTCTTCGCGGGAGGCCGGCCGACCGAGCGACTGCTCGAGCGCCTTGCCGATGAAGCCCTTGCGGGAGTGGCCCACGAGGATCGGCGCGCCGAGGTCGAGGAACCTGTTCGCATGGGCCATCAACTCGCGGTTGTGGGCGTGGGTCTTGCCGAAGCCGATGCCCGGGTCGAGGCAGATGTTTTCGATCGGGATGCCGGCGGCCACCAGCGCGTCGCGACGGGCGGCGAGGTAGGCCCGGATCTCGGCCACGACGTCGCCGTAGTGTGGGTCGATCTGCATGGTCTGCGGCGTCCCCCGCATGTGCATCGCGCATACGCCCGCGGCCGACTCGCATGCCACGCGGAGCATGTCCGGGTCGCCTTCGAGGCCCGTGACGTCGTTGATGATCTCGGCGCCGAGGGCGATCGCCCGTGCGGCGACGGCCGCCTTCGACGTGTCGATCGACACGGGAACGCCCGATTCCGCCGCCAGCCGCTCCACGACGTCGCTGACGCGCCGCAGTTCCTCGTCGCGGCCCACGGCCGCGGCGAAGGGCCGCGTGCTCTCGCCGCCGACGTCGAGGATGTCGGCCCCTTCAGTCACCAGTTGCAGCCCGTGGTCGACGGCGGCCGCGACCGAGCCATGCCGGCCGCCGTCGGAGAAACTGTCGGGCGTGACGTTCACGATCCCCATCAGGAGCGGCCGACCCGGCCCCCCGCCGGGATGCGGGAGGGCGAGTGATCGCGTGCGCAGGCGCCACCGAGCGGGAGGGCTGAAAGCGGGCATACGAGGCAATCTATCGCGCCGTGGGGCGACCGTCCCGGTCGCCAATGCGGGCCCAACTCCCGGCACGCGAGACGCTTGCCCCACTTACCAGGGTTCTTCCATGAGGCCCACGATCTGCTGGGCCAGCTTCACGATCCCTTCCTGCTGCGTCGTCACGACGGAGCGGCCGAACTCGGGCACGAGCATCGCGGCCTGGCCCACGTCGACGCTCGCCGCCGGCAGCGGGACGTTGCCCGAGGCGAGTACCGAGCCACCCCGGTCGGCCCAGGTGACGAGCACCTGCATGTTCATCTCCACCTGCCGCGACTGGTCGGTGGGGCTCTCCACGACCATCCGCTTCGTGTCGGCCACGATCCGGGCCGTGAGCACGCTGTCGGCGTTCGGGTCGCCCACCACCTTGAACGGGGTGCGTTTCTCGATCTCCTTGCAGAGCGCCTCGGTGAGCCGCTCGCCGAGGTCGACGCCGGGCGTCGTGCGGTAGCTCTCAGACTGGACCATCGGCACGTAGACGGTGCGCACGTTCGGTGCGTAGAGCGTGTTGTTGCCGAACCGATAGGCGGCGCAGCCGGCCAGGAGCATCGGCAGGGCGAGCACGAGGAGCCGCGCTCGGGCAGGTTGACGGCCGACCGTGCGCATGGGTGACTCCGCCCTAGCGGATGGGGGCCGCGGCACCGGACGTGTCGCCGCGGGCGATCTGGGCATCGGCCTCGGCCATCGCGTCGAGCTCGGCTTCCTTCAGCGAGTCGGGGTTGATGATCCGCGTCAGCATCGGGAATGGATCGTCGGACACGTCTTCCTTGCCGGCGATCAGGTTGAGCTTCTCGCGCGAGGCCATCGCAAGCTGCGTCTTCGGATAGTCGCGGGCGATGAGGGCGTAATAGATGCGGGCGCTCGTGTAGTGCTTGCCCTTGGCGTAGAACTCCGCGCGGTTCCAGTGCCGCTGGGCCTGCTGGGCGGCGATCTCGGCCCGGTTCTTGCCGACGCGGGCCTGCTCCTCCGCATCGAGCTGGTCGGGAAACTGCACCAGGATCTGGTCGGCGAGGATCTCCGCCTCGTCGAGCACGCCCCCCTCGTAGCCCGGGCCCTGATAGGCGCGGAGCTTGGCCTGAAGGCCGAGGAGATGGGCCTGGAGCAGGAAGTCGCTGTCGGGGTATTCGGTGCGGAGCAGACCGTAAAAATAGTCGGCGTCAATCCATTGCCGGTCCATGAAATGGGCGTTGGCCTGGGCCATGATGCTGTCGTCGGCGAGCGGCCCGCGGGGGTCGTTGATCCGCACGTGGTCGTAGGCCTTGAGGGCCCGGCCCTTGGTGTCGAACAGCGGTCGGCTGCGATCGACGAGGTTCGGCACCAAGAGCGGGAGGTGTCTCTTCCGGTCGAGGGCGATCCAGTATTGTGCGATCACGAACTGCCGCTGGGCCACGCGGTCGAGGTAGCGGGTGTTGGCGTATTTCTTGACGAGCTCGTCGTAGCAGTCCTCGGCCTTCGGGTACTGATCGGTGAAAAACCGGCATTCGGCGAGCTGCCAGAGGGCGTCTTCCTCGATCACCGAATCGGGCCAGCGGTCGATCGCCACCTTGTATTTCGGAATCGCCTTGGCATATTCGCCCTCGCGAAACAAGGCGTCGGCTGCGGTGAGCGCGTTGCGGGCCACCGGCTCGTTGGGCCCGCGGCCCACGAGCTTCTTCCAGCGCTTCTTGATGTTTTCGCCCTTGAAGAAATCCCAGCCGAACTCCCCCTCGGGCTTGTATTCCGAAGAGATCACGTCGGAGTCGCTTTCGGACTCTGCCGTGGGGGGGGCTTCGGCCGGCTGCTTCGCCCAGGGCATTTTCGGCATCGTGAGCGAGGCGCAGCCCGACGCCGCGACCAGGGCCAGGAGCAGCATCGCGCCGGCCGCGCGTCTCACGCGGCCCGAGGCCACCCGCAGCGGCCGCCCGAGCAGGTTGGCGAAGTAGGTGTTCATGATGGCCCGCAGTTCCCCCGCGACGCGTTCGGACAGGTCGATGGCCCGCCACGCTGCGTCCGGCTTCGCGAGCCGTCGCAGCGCTGCAAGAGCCTCGTGCGATACGGCCACGACAGAGCGCCTTCCGGGCCGGCAGCGCGGGCAGAGAGCGCCGCCATCGAGCATCCCGAACGAGGTGCGGCCGGCCTCGGGCAGCGCGGCACCACACTCCACACAGGTGTCGAGCGCGGGGGCATGGCCCGTGATCCGCAGCGCCGCCAGCTCCATCCAGACGAGCAGGGCCCGCACGGGGGCGTCGGAGCCCTGCCAGGCGGAGAGCGCGGTGATCGTGGCTTCGGCGGCATCGAATAGTTCCGGTTGCGGATCGGCGTCCGCGGTGAGCACGTCGAGCAATTCCGCGATCTGCATGGCGGCGCGGACGGCGACCACGCTGTCACCGACGCGAAACCGCCGGTCGAGCCGTGCCTCCGTGAGCACGTCGAGCTGGTCCGAGGATTTCCGCAGGACGAGTACCTGCGCGATGGAAAGCAGGTCAAGGGCGCCATCGAATCCGCTCTTCGGCCGCCAGGCCCCCTTTGCCAGCCCCCGCAGTTTGCCGAACTCCCGCGTGAACAGCGTGACGACGGCGCTCGTCTCGCCGAAAGGCACGGCCCGGATCACGATGGCGTGGGTCTTGTCGGCCGTCATCCGCCGTATTTTAGCCCGTGCGTCACACGGCGGAACGCCAACTCACGCGCGCCGGCTCGGGGTCGCCCCTACCATTTCGCCGGGAAGCTTCACGGGCAGGCTCGGCATCGTGCCGACCTGCCCTTGGCCGACCTCCGTCGGCTGGCACGAACCCGGCCTTCCAGGCCTGGCCGTCAATGGGCTGCCGGGCTGGAGGCCCGGCTTTCAAGACCGAACGGAGGTTCGGCAAGCAAAGCGAGGCAGAATGCCGAGGCTTTGCGTAAAGCAGCCCAAATACGCCGTCTCAATGGTAGGGGATGACCCCGATCCTCCCCCTATTCGAGTCGAGGAGGCTTCGGGGGAGTCGGCGAACGCTTCCCGAACGAGGGCCGCCGCGGCCGGAGTGAGGAGACTTTTGCCGCTCCCCCGAAGCCGGCGCGCGCCAACCAGCCGAACGTCCGGCGAAGGGATTCGGGGAGCCCGAAGCCGGCGCGCCTTGAGAAGAGACAGGCGAGACACCTGTCCTACGGGGTAGCGTTACCGCAGCCGCTCGATGCGGATGAGGTCGATGCGGCGGCCGGTGGCCGCGAGCACTTCGAGGGCCACGCCGTGCGATTCGATGCGGCGGCCCACTTCCGGGATTCGGCCGCACTGGTGGAACACGAAGCCCCCCACCGTCTCGAAGTCGGCCTCCTCCGGGAGCGCGATTCCCATCTTCTCGTTGAGCTCGGCGATTCGCACCTGGGCCTTCGCCTCGCAGACGTCGGGCGACACCATGCGGATGCCGTCGGAGAGAGCCTCGTCGTGCTCGTCGACGATTTCGCCCACGATCTCCTCCAGGGCGTCCTCGATCGTGACGAGGCCACTCACGCCCCCGAACTCATCTGTGACGATCGCCATGTGGGTGTGGGTGCGCTGGAAGTCGCGGAGCAGTTTCTGCACGCTCATCGACTCGGGCACGAACCACGGGGGCCGGAGGAGCGGACGAAGGTCGTGGGTCGAAGGCCGTTCGCCTGACGCGGACGGCGTGGTGACGAGCCGCGTCAGCAGCTCGCGGGTGTGGAGGATGCCGATCACGTCGTCGGGCGAGCGGTCCCAGACGGGGAGCCGCGTGTGGGCACTGTCGGCCGCGATCCGCAGGACGTCGGCCCAGGCCGCGTCGAGCGGGATCGTGATCATCGCGGTGCGGGCCGTCATGATCTGGGCCACGCGGGCCTCCTTGAGGTCGATCACGCCGGCGATCATGTCGCGGGCCACGCCCTCGAGCCGCCCCTCGCGATGCGCCTCGTCCACCACGAGCCGGAGCTCGTCTTGCGCCCTGTCCGCGTCGGCTTCGGGCTGCGCCCTGCCGAACGCCCGGCCAAGGAATGCTCCCCCGGCTCCCAGACAGCGCACGGCCGGCGCGGCGATCCGCACGACCGGCCGCCAGAGGGCCCAGGTGGCTTCCACGATCGCGACTCCCGCGAGCTTGGTGACGAGCATCGGCACGACCACGAGCATCACCCACACGAGCGCGATCCAGCCCGTGAGCGCGGTCACGTCGACCGCGCGCGCGCCTCCGGTGAGCACGCCGAGCGACCGCGATGCGAGGAGCGTGGCCACGACCGCCGCGATCGACACGCCGGAGGCGGCGAGAAACGCGATCGTCTCGCTCCCCGCCACGATCTCCGCGTAGCGCTCAGGTCGGCCGCGTCGGCGGCAGCGATCGAGCAGCTGATGCCGCCGTGCGCCACGCACGGCACGGGCCTGCACCGCGGCCAGGCAGGCCACGACGAGCAGGGCGAGCGCGGTTTCCAGGCCGAGGGCGGCGGGGCTCATGCCGGCCTCCTCGTCGCCCGGCGCGGCGGGGCGGCGAGACCGGCGGCCCGCATCACGGCCCGCTCGCGGGCCCGCATCGCCCGCCGGGCCGCGGGGGAGGCGTCGTCGTGGCCGGTGAGGTGCAAGAGCCCGTGGATCACGTAGTAGGCGAGCTCCGCGCGGGCCGTCCACGCGAACTCCCGCCCGCGTCGACGGGCCGTCTCGGCGCTCACGACGATGTCTCCGGCGAGCGTGTCGGCCCCGGGTTCGGAGAGCGGGAAGGTGATCACGTCGGTCGGGCTCGGATCGTCGAACCACTCGGCGTGCAGGCGGCCGATCCGCCGGTCGTTCACGATCAGGACCGAGACCTCCGCCCGCCCGACGCCCTGGGCCGCAAGCCCCCGCCGCACGATCCGCTCGAGCCAGGCCGCGGCCACGCGCACGAGCCGCTGCCGGTTGAGCACCGTGACCGACACCGCGGCCTCCCGAGACGTTCCCGCACGACGCGTCACTACGCCGTCCTCTGGTCCGGATATTTCACGCGGCCGTGGTACATGGCGGTGAGGCTCTTCACCAGACTCTGTTCGATGAGTTCCAGTTCCTCGAGCGTGAGGCTGCATTCGTCGAACTGGCCGTCGAGCAGCCGCTTCATGGCGAGGTCGTGCACGAGGCTCGCGATCCGGGCGGGCGTGGGCTCGGTGAGAGCGCGGCTGGCGCTCTCGACGGCGTCGGAGAGCATCAGCACCGCCGATTCGCGCGTGCTCGGCCTGGGGCCCGGATAGCGATAGGTCTGCTCGTCGATCTCGGTGCCGTTAGGATCGTGCTGCTGCCGCTCGGTGGCCCGCCGATAGAAGTATTCGACGAGCGTCGTGCCGTGGTGTTCGGCGATCAGGTCGACGATCGGCCGCGGCAGGTTGTATTGCCGGGCGAGCTCGGCCCCCTCCTTGACGTGCGCGATGATGATCAGCGTGCTCATCGCCGGCACGAGCGACTCGTGGCGATTCTCCTGCCCCTGGTTCTCGACGAAATAGGCGGGCTTGAGCATCTTGCCGATGTCGTGAAAATACGCCCCCACGCGGACGAGCAGGCCCCGGGCCCCGATCGCCTCGGCGGCAGCCTCGCCGATGCTCGCCACGTTGATCGAGTGGTTGTAGGTGCCGGGCGCCCGGCGGACGAGCTCCTGAAGCAGCGGGTGGGCCACGTCGCCGACCTCGAGCAGGCTCAAGTCGGTGAGCACGCCGAACGACCGCTCGATGAACGGCAGCAGGCCCGTCATCAGGAATCCCGCCAGCAGCGTCCACACGCCGAGCCGGCCGGCCTCCTCGAGCAGTTGCATGTCGAACGGCCGTCCCTCGAGCACGTGGGCCCCCACCTGCGTCGCGCATGCCACCGCGCCGGCCCACAGGCCCACGTAGATCAGCTTGCTGCGGCTGCGGAGGCGGCCCATCCAGAAGATCATGGCCGCGGCGGCGGCCGTGAGCGTGACGTAGTCGCCGAGGCCGTGACCGAGCCCTACCATCACCACCAAGGCGACCTCCGCGGTGAGCAGGAGCGCGAGGTCTTCGTCGTAGGCGATCGCCACCGTCATCGCGAACACCAGCAGCGGCACGATCTCGGCCTGCCAATTCTCGTGGGCCGAGAGCAGGCAGAGCACG
>Ga0214923_10004795_pt1 | contig 16089 bp, 23 predicted proteins | sample LL1510_MetaG_FD_177993 | JGI IMG/M metagenome (GOLD analysis project Ga0214923, IMG submission 177993) | Freshwater microbial communities from Lake Lanier, Atlanta, Georgia, United States - LL-1510 | ecosystem: Environmental > Aquatic > Freshwater > Lake | place: USA: Georgia | collected...
GGTTCGGCGATTGATAATAATATGGAAAATGTTTCAGATAATATCTGATTTAAAAGAAAATAGAAAAAAGGCCTGAAAAAACAGATACATATCTGGTCTTTTCAACTTTTCTGTTTCTGTTGATAATATTCGAGATTTTAAAACTTAGATATCTTCTTGCGTATTCTGTTCTTTTGCGACAGTTAATGCCGAATTTACAACTGACGACGTATAAATTCGCTTTAATTATCGAGTCAACCTGTTCTTCTCTAGACATATATACATAAACTTTTTAGTTATGTTATATATAAAAATTAAAAAATAACTTTTTTTATGTCGGATAAAAAAATATCTACTAAAATTAATATAAATAAGGACGATTCTTCTCTAAATGACTTTTTATTTCTTTGGTCCGAGTTTGGAACAAGGCCAAATAAAATCTTTTTACATGGTGAGTTTTCCAAAGATTTACTAAGTCAAATAGATGGCTTTGATAATGTTAATGTTTTTCAAGAAATCTCTTTTGAACCAGACTCCGACATTCAAAATGACAAATCGATGTCAAAAATATCTAATAGTATATATCTTTCTTATGTTATTTTAGACAAGTTAGTGGATTCGGTATTAACAGATTTGACAATTTATTATAAATCGAATTCGGATTTAGAAAGTTGTCAATTGTTGGTGGAACAATTTTCTGAATTTATTTTAGAAAAATCTAATTTAGAGAATTCTAATTTTTGGATTGCCTCGCTGTCACAGAGTGGCTTAGAGATGGTAAATTCGCCCAACGAAACTAAATCAAAAGATATACAACTTTATTATCAAAAAAATACTTGGAAACAATCAAAAAAAGTGATTAAAAGACTACAAAAATCCGAAAATGGATTGGTCATTTTTGTTGGCGAAAGAGGATGTGGAAAAAGTAGTTTCATTAAATACCTGGCTACACAAGTCGATAGAGATGTTATCTATTTACCAAATACTATGGTTGATTTGTGTCTTAATTCAAGTGATTTTAGGAAGATTCTTCATAAATTCAATAAACCCATAGTTGTATTGGATGATTGTGAAACTATTTTTTCAGAAACGGTTCATAGAAATAATTTAGTCTGTAATAATTTAATTCAGCTTATTGATGGCGTTTCACCGGTTGATAATCTGTCGATATTAGCTATTTTTAATACAGAGGATGAAGAAGAGATAGACCACAATTTGTTAGACTCAAACTCTCTTTTCGAAATAGTTGAGTTCAACAGGCTTGGCTTAGATGAATCACAAAGTTTATCGAAAATTCTCAAAACAAAAAATAAATTCACCAAAGACTGTAGATTAGTAGATGTTATACGTGATAAAAACCCTGAGGACAAAGGAAAACTTGGTTTCTAAAAATTTAATATATATGTTATGATTTCTGAATTAAAAGACGATGAGATTTTGGATTTTTTAATGACCTCTGATTTTGAAGGTGAATATAAACCTGGTGAATTTAAATATTTACTCTTAAAATGGCGGTATTTTTATAGAATTTTACATTCTCGTCAGAAATATAATTTAGACGATCGAGACCACACTATAGACCAATTAAAAAATGAAATTGAGAACTTGAAAAAAATTATCTCTAATAAAGAAATGGAATTGGCTAATACACAAGATAGACTCTATGCCATTTTGAATAGAAAATTAACGATTATGGAAAGACTATCTGGAAAAATAACCACTAAACAATGAAAATCGAAGAATTTAAAAAACTTGAAACTAAAATTAACAATGAAAGTTTCCACCAAAGTTATAAAACCATTAATTGGTTGATGATAGCCCTTTCTTGGTTTGGCCACTTTGCCTCTGTATTTTTAGCTTACTTTTTAATATCAAAAGTTTTATCAGGGGCTATGACAGATAATCCTGTTGCCGTATTTATTTCATCTATTATTATACTTTCTGGAATTGAATTACTTAAAAGAGATATTTTTGACAAATTTTCTATTCAATATCTTAAATCAAAGTCTTTACAAAAGGCAATGCCTCTTTTTCTACTTAGTATATTAATCATTGGGATATCGTTTTACTCTTCAATTAGTGGGGCTAGTGAGTTTGCCTCTAAATCAAAACAACTTGATAACACTAAAGAAAGCCAAATTCAGTATTTTACTGACTCTTTGAATAGAATAAATGATAGCGTTGTTGCTTCAAAGAATAGTGAAATACAATCGTTAAAACTTAAAATTGAGCAAAAAGATAAAGAACAAACCGAAATAGAGTCAATGCAACCGCTTAGTAGACAGCAAAGACAACGAGTTTCTGATTTGAAAGTTGAAAAAAATACGCTTAGAGATGATATCACAAAAGTAGAATCAAGCATTCAGGCTCAGAAAACAGAAACTATTAATAAAATAGAAAAAAAGAAGGCAGAACTTGGTTCTAAAACCGATGAAAAAAAGAAAGACAATTCAAAAAATACGGTGTTGTTTGTGATAATTTCAACTTTGATAGAGTTAACAATTTTAGCCGGAGTTTACTTTAGTGAATACTATAAGTTTAGAAGCTACAGAGAGTTTAGAGAAAAACTAGAAAAAGACCCAAATTATCAAAAATACCTTATCTACGAACAAATTTTAGAGGTGATATACACCGAAGATACCAAAATGAATCAAAAACTACCTAATGCTAAGTCAATCATTGATATGTGTAAGGCCAATGATATGATAATACTAAACAAAGATATGTCGGACTTTTTCAAAGTTATGAACAGTTTAGGCATTATTAAAACAAGTGGTAGCTCTAAGTTTATCAATAAACAAAGAGATATATCCTTTGAACTGCTTAGAAAACATTTTGGTGTTATATGAGAATTTTAACTGCATTTTTCCTACTGACATTTTCAAATTTGTGGTCACAAATCCCAAAGGTTGAACTGAAATCTATTGATGGTAAAACCTTTAAGACAGATAGTATTGGAATTAGGGGTCCGATTATTTGGAGTTTTTGGGCAACTTGGTGCTCACCCTGTAAAAAAGAATTAAGTGCTATTAGTGAAGTCTATGAAGACTGGCAATCAGAAACTGGCGTGACACTAATTGCTGTATCGATTGATGACCAAAAAACCCTATCATCCGTGCCTGTTTATACACGGGGTAAAGGTTGGGACTTTTTGATATTGTTAGACCCAAATAGCGACTTTAAGAGGCTAATGGGTGTGAATAATGTTCCCCACACCTTTTTGACCGATTCTACTGGTAAAATTGTTTATAGCCATAACAACTATTCACCAGGAGACGAAGAGATACTCTACAACGAACTTATTAAACTCAAAAACCAATGATTGAGACCCCTTTCAATTACACTGGGTCAAAACATAAACTTCTGACACAGTTACTTCCAGAATTTGATTACACCAAACCTTACTTTGTTGATTTATTTATGGGTGGTGGGTCCGTTTATACTAACGTAGTCGATAAATACCAAAAGGTAATAGCAAATGATATAATTGAAGATCTCGTTGGTATACATAAATCTCTATTAGAAGGCGATGAAATTATAGAAAAGACCAAATCAATTTGTCCTGATAAGACAGATCAAAGTGCTTTTCTTATGCTAAGAGATAATTATAATCAAAATCCATCACCTGATAAACTTTGGGCTTTAATGCTGTCCTGCACATCAAATATGATGAGGTTTAATCAGAAATTCAAATTTAACCAAACCTTCGGTAAAAGAACTTGGAATAGTTCGACACAAACTAAAGTAGAAAGTTTCACAAAATACATCCGTCAATGGCGTCATAAAATTAAATTCACCTCCAAGCAATTCATAGATGTAGAGATAAATTCAGATAAAGTGATGATATATGCCGATCCGCCATACTCAAACACAGAAGCCGGGTATAATGCTTTCTGGAAGAAAGATGATGATATAAAACTTTATAATTGTCTTAAGAAATATGACCAATTGGGTTGTTCTTTTGCGGTGTCTGGTACACTTTTACATGATGGAAAACCCTGTCTGTTATTAGATAAATTAGTGTCAGATGGCTATAAAGTAGTTGAATTCAAATTTGACTATAATAAAGTATCACGAGTGGGTAAAAAGGAATCTAAAGAAGTTTTAATTAAGAACTACTAATTTTAGGAATTCAATTTTAATATATACTAAAAAAAATTGTTATTATGGATTATCTAGACAAATACGATGCTTTAGTAAAATTGATTACTGAGCAAGTAGAAATTGATGGTAAAATGGTTAGTTTAAGCGAAGATTTTGAGAAGTTTTTTATAAGATCAAACAAAACGGCTGGAACAAGAATTAGAAAAATCATGCAAGAAATCAAAAAACTATCACAGGAGATCAGAAATGATGTTCAAGAATTTAAGGGAAAAATATAATCTAAGACTGATTAAATATAAAAACCCGAATCTAAGATTCGGGTTTTTTAGTTAAAAGTAATTAATATATAAATTATGAAAATTAAAAAATATTTAGGTTTTGTAAACGAGAGGTTAGGTGTTCCAGATAGAATAATCGATTCAGCAAAGCAAATATATCAGTTAATTTTATCAAATTTGGCCACAAATCAAGATTATCAGTTATGGGGAAAATTATCATTAAAACAAGTACTACTAAATCCGGAGTTTGAATTTGAAGTCGACATAAAACATCAGTTCAAAATCGGTGATTTAGAATTTAATGACATAATTTTGACCGTTAAAATCATTTTCGATGACACTATAAGTGAGGTTGAGTGTATTTCTTGGGGAGTATCGACTATACCTACTTCTGAGGGTGATTTTGAAGTATATCACGACATAACACAGAGAAATGACATAGATATGACTATGATATTAGCGTGTCCAAAATCTGCTTATTTTAGTGAGATTTCTCAATATCTCAAATCTGATAAAGATTTTACTATTATGGTTATTACCCATGAATTAAAACATGTTTATGATAAATATATCAAAGGAAAACAAATTATAACTGACATCTCAGACTATAAGACCTGGACTAAAACAAGAACCGGTTTTGAAGCTATTGATACAATGTTATATTATCTTTATGTAGTGTCTAAATCTGAAAATTTAGTTAGGCCATCTGAAATGGCAGCAAACATTACACAATTAGGCATCAAAAAGTCGGAATTTAGCAACTATGTTCAATCTACAAGATTATGGAAGGAATTAAAATTAATACAGTCGTTTAGTTATCAGGGCTTAAAGGATGAACTCTTAGCTGACATTGGTGAACTTAGAAAGAGGTTTACCTCGATACCCCCTAATGAGTCTGATTTAGATGTAGTTAAAGTAGTGATGAGTATAGCAATTGAAATCATCACAGAAGGTATGGCAAAAAACATGGTAGAGCTAATTGATCATAATTATCCAATTCAGAAGCAACTTTTTTCTAATTATTTGGATAATAGAATTTTTAGCAGTGTTGATGAATTTTTTATATTCTGGCAAAAAAAGCTTAATTTTGAAGCAGATAAAATGATTAAAAAATTAGTTAAACTCTATGACTTTTGCCAAGATGATAGTATCAATCCTCTTATGGCAAAAATTAGTGGCAAAAAACCAGGAGACTATATCGTAAATAGAGAACTGTACGATAAATTAGTGATAAAACCGAGTCCAAAAATCGACTATAAAAAGTGATAAGTGGTTATTTAACTTTCTTGAAAACTTCGACTTTAACAACACCAGACCTTATATTAGCAATTGAATCAAAAGCACATTTGCTTAGATCAATGTGATTTTTAGATTTTATTCCCATTCTGTCTGTCACCTTTACAATAACACTTAGCCCGGTGCTGGCGTTTGTAACCTTTAGTAGTGTTCCAAATGGTGAAAAATTATAAGCACAGGTCAGTGAATCTTTATGAAATCTAAGGCCAGAGGCGGTTTTAGCCCCGTGTGGATTGTACCAAGTGGCTCGATGAGTAAGGCCTACTTTTTTAAAAAACAAACTGTCTGAATTTGTTGTAGAGTCGGCTTTTTGAATTGGCGTAGTAGACTTGGTTTTAAAATTTGAAGTCAAAAAAAATAGTAGAATAATTGAAAAATATTTAATCATAACAATTATATGATTTTATCTTTTAGAGGTTTAGATTTTAATATATACCGTTATAAATATAAATTATTAACAATGAAGAAATTTAGTAAAGTCGCTGGTGTAAAAGTTTCAGAGAAGCCACAAATTAATGAGCCAGTCTCCAGTGTAAGTGTAAAAGATAAAATCATGTTTTTAATTGACCAGTTTTTAACCATTAAAACATACGGACCTGTCGACAGATACCAAAGAGCTGGTTTAATTAAAATAGGTGGAAAAGAAATGTTAGCAGATGCCTTAATCGGTTTAATTACAGAATCAAATAGCAAATCACAAATAAAACTGCTGGAAGAGCTGAAAGCAGAAACCGGAGATTGGGAATTAATAGATAAAAAAATAGACACCATGTCTGGTGAAAAAATTCTTCTACAAAATAGACATAAATTCAATCAACTGCTTGAGAGATGGACAGATGAGGATCTACTTTGTCAATTTATTGAGGAGGGCATCAAAAAGTTAGATAACGATAAAACTCTCAAAGATTATATTAACCTAACGCTTGAGTCTAACCTTAAATCCGCTACTAAATTAAAAATGGTGAGTATTTATACAAACAGGTTAAACCAAATTGCTTAAGTTTAATAAAAGGTGTATGGACTTAAACCAAATTTATGATGTCTTTAATCCTGTTATCACAGCAGACAGCGATACTTTTACTATGGAGACCGTTTTGGTTAAAAAAATATCAGGGGAAATCATACACCATCGTGATTTTGAAACAGTGCAGCTTTTTGATTTAAAGACCAATATTGTTGATAAGATAATAGAGTTATCTGAAAAAACCACCATTAGATTGCCAAAAAACAATTTAATATCTCGGTTGGTATTTAATTTTTACAAATCTTCATTTATAAAAAAAATTACTAAATCAGATTCGGAGTTTTATTTAATTTCAAAAAATCTAAATGATGAATTAAAAAAAGTTGGATTCAATCTTGAGTCGACAAAATCCATAGCTCGACAAGACGTCATTATTATTTCTTCTACTAATAAATTTGTTATTAATCCGAATTCAAATAAAATTTGGTTTGATTATACAAAATTTAAGGTGATTTTAATTAAGTGATACCTAATTCTTTAAATATCGAGTCTCTTAAAACCGACATATCTTCAAATAAAGAGTATTCATAGTAAGAAGATTGATTCAAATCATTTAATACACACACTCTTAAAAATCCACTAGAAGTGTTTGATGTAATCACCTGATACATATTACCTTCACTTAGTTCAACTTTTCCGTAATTAGTATAAGTTTTTTGGCACCTGATATTAGTACCGATTGGAATTTGCATTAAATCCTTTATTTTTTGAGCCACCACTTCAATTAAAAATTCTGAATTTAATTTTCTAAAATCTACGTCAGATGATTTGATAAAATCAGAAATCGAGTTTACCATTACCGTTGATATTTTAACTTCCTGTTTGGGTATTTTTGAAATAGCCAGTTCTAAAATACTAAGTTTTGAACCAGGATTATTTGAGACATACCATTTTATGCGATTTTGATAAATAGATTGCGATTCTAAGGTCTCGAAGGCTTTAGATTTTGTTTTTTCGTCCAAACCACTTGAAATCAAATAATTAATGATTGCAACAGCAGATATCGATAGGCCTTCACATTTTTCATAGCTCCTTTTTTCATGGCTTCTTCTAGTTGATTTTCTCAAGATTCTACCATTAAGTAATCTATCAAAAATTTGTGTGTTTTCGGTAAGTAATAAGATAAACTCCTTTTCGGTCCTCTTAGAAATATAATCCTTAAATCTAGAATTTTGCGTGTTTTCGATTAGTATCTTTTTTAATTTTCGCCACTTAATTACCACATCTAGTTCAAAGCCAAGTGCTTTTTGGGCTTTAACAAAATTGTGGAATTCAGCAAAATCTCCGAGCCTTAGTCTCATTAGTGAGCTCATATTTACTTCACCTTTTTCATATTGTGAGATTAGTGGAAATATTTCTTTTGCTTCTTCGTAAAATCTGATATTTTGACGAATAAAAGCAGGAGTAAAATTCATAATTTAGATGTTAATAAGTTCGTAATAAATAGGGCTTCTTTTGACAATTTCTGTGACAGTTTCATTATCAATTCTTGCGATAACAAATCTAAGTGCGGTGTCGTCTAAAGTTTTTAAGACTTCAGTTCCTGAAATCAAAGATTTAATATCGGACTTACTAAAATGAAGATAATTTGTGCCGCTCTTTGGAGATACCTCTAAAATATACCCCAGTTTACATAGTTTAGTAAATTGTGGCTCATTTAAGAATACGGATATCTCGTGATTAGTTGGTTCCATTTTTATTTTTTATTTTTTTATTTTTATTCAAATAACTGACAAAGTTTGTAGATTATATATTCTACTTGTAAATATAATAATTTTTTTTTGATTGATACATCTTTATTAAACTTAATATCCACAACTTTGTATAATTAGCATACGAGTAAAATCGTAATAAAAATTATCCAAAAAAAGATGAATAAAGCAGATTTAGTAAATTCTGTATCAGAAAAAACTGGACTAACTAAAACCAAATCCAACCAAGTGATCGATGTAGTTATTGAAACAATTTCAGAATCATTAAAGAGTGGTGAAAAAGTTACGCTAGTTGGTTTTGGAACATTTACAACTTCTCAAAGAGAAGCTCGTAGAGGAAGAAATCCAAAAACTGGTCAAACACTTGAAATCCCGGCAAAAAAAGTTCCAAAGTTCAAACCAGGAACTGAATTGTCAAAAAATGTAAACTAATATTTTCATTTTAATAAAAAAACCCACCATGTGGGTTTTTTATTTTTCATTCTTTTTGAAACCCCACGGGCAATTTCTACAACCCGATTTACAACAATTGGGCCTTATCATTTCTAAATATTCTTTTGTGAAAACTCTGAGTTTGACCCCGGAAATTTCTTCCCAGTGGAAATCCACTCCTTCTATTAAATCTTCAATTTTAAGCCTTTTTGAATCGCACATACTAGTATATATTTTTTAAATAATCTGAGATTGTGTTTTGATAATACCTAAATCACAAAAAGAATTGTAAATAAACAATAAACAAAAAACAACAACGACAGGAATCGAATAAGCGATTGAAAAATAAAGACCGGTTAGTGAAAATATCAGAGAAGAGACCGCTGAAATCTTAACGGCTATTTGGGGCTTTGCTAAACAAAATAAGATATCTCTTACTACCCTTCCGCCATCTAAGGGGAAAATGGGTAACATATTTAACAAAAACATAAATAGGTTAATATAAACTAAGGTTGATAGGATATTACTTGGCCATATTGATAGTAAAATAATACTTATCAAAAATAAAATTAGATTCGATATTGGACCGGCCAACACAATTTTGATGTCGTCTTTAGCTGGTATATTTTGTTGAATTTTAACCGAGCCAAACAGAATATCTATTTTTATTCCAAAAGTCTTATAGCCAAGTTTTGTAGCAATTAAAACATGTGCCATTTCATGAACTAAAACCGATATAAAAATCAGAAAAACAGCCTTAGTGCTTAGAAAAAGTAGAAGTAGAAAAAACCAGATAGATAACTCCACAGGTTTTCCAAAAAAATTGAATAGTTTAAATTGAAATCTCATGTCGATAAGTTTACTATATAGTATTGTAGAATAAAAATTTGTTGAAAAGAAATAATATATAACTTATGAAATGGATAAAAACAAGAAATCAATTCTTAAATGAAGCCAAGTTAAGAGATGTGTTGCTTAAAAAGCAAGCACAGGAAGTGTCAAAAAAATGGGGTGAGAAATTCCTTGATTATGAAGAAGTCAAACCAACTGAAAATATTATACAGGGTAAGTGGAAATTAGATGAAGAGGATAAGTTGTCCGTGCTTTCAGCATTTTTTGATTGTAATATGAAAAATGTTATGGAACTCTTTAGTGGATTGGGTGATAAATTTAATTCGATTATTTCACAGTCGATTAATTTAGAATTATTATCAACTGAGCAGGCGGCCGTTATGGATAATTTTAATGTATTAGCCCCAACAATCGACCAAATTGTTTTTATTTTTGAAAACGTATTTAGAAAATTGGCCATCTCAGAAACACAGGCTTCTGAGATGATACAAAAAGATGAAAGGGGTAGACCAATCAGAGACGAAGAGGGAAATATGTTGAGAATTCAAAAAAAGCCAGGAGATCCAATATTCACCAATAATTTAGTAAACATCAACACATTTGTAGATGACTTCAACCGTTGTTATCAGGGGGAGGCTATAAATGTTAATTTTAGCAGCAATCGAGACCTTTCACAATTAAGAAACCTGGCTAAAGATAATCAAAATCCAGACTATAAATATGAATATCAAATTTTTGGAAGAGACATCTATTTAGAAATTAATCACAATCCTAAAGATATCTTGAATATGTCAATTTCAAAATTTTATTCTTCTTGTCAACATCTCTACACCGGTGGATATAGAAATCAGCTGTTAGGCAATGTCTTCGATCCAAATTCGATTCCAGCAATTCTGGTTTTTGATACCCCTATTTTCTGGAATGATGAAAAAATATCTGATAAATTACCTCTATCTAGAATGATCATAAGAAACATTGAAAAACCAGATGGTGGTGGAGAAACATTTTTTGACAGAGCTTATCCAGATAGAATGAAAGATATTTTCGACACCATAGTGACTAAGTATTCTGGAAATAAATCTTCTTTCAGTGAAGATGATAGACCGAATTATGTCTATGCCCCAGACATTGACTTTGCAGATGAACTGGATAGACCTTATATGGACAGGCTTGGCATCACTACTCAAAAAAGAATAGGTATTAATACAAAAATATTGTATTTAAATTCTATCTATGATTGGTCAACTGTCAGAATATCCCCAGGAGCTAAAATAAAAGAAGTAGTCATCGAGACAAATAAACTTCCTGAAAACTTTTTTGAAATTAATTTAGAATTAGAGTGGATAAAGTTTAAATTTTTGAATCTCAAAAATATGGAAGAATTCAAAAAAATAAAAACTGATTCAATTGCATTTGATAAGTGTAAATTCCAGACTGTGATTTTAGACCAACTAGCACAATTTAATCCAGATATTAAAAAGATTCAAATTAATAGTTGCGACGTTTCTGGTGAATTAGACTTTAGTAACTTTAAAAAATTAGAAGAACTGCACTTAGTTTATACAATTGATGACTCACAACAACTACTAAAAATTTTAGAGACCTGTAAACTTAAAAAACTAATTATATCTGGTGATATTTCAGCAGATAAAGTTACCAAGAATCTACTTGGTGACTTAAAAAAATCTGGATGCAGTGTAGAAATTAAAGGCCCTCGGATATGAAAAGATTAAAGTATTTAGAAGTATTTGAGGCCTTTCAATCGATAAAATTATCTAAAATTTTAGGATACGTCAATCAAAATAGTAAATCTGACCTAATAGAACGTCTCAAAAAATTAGGTAAATTATATGATTTTCCAATATCACAATTTTCTGATGACATGTTTCAGTATCTGCCTTACAAAAGGGCACTGGACGTCAACATAGAAAAATCTGGAGAAAATCCTTGTCAAGGTAGCTCTACTAAATTTTTCGGAGATTTAGGAATTCCTGGTGAAGTTTGTAAATCTGGTAGGATTAAACGTAAATGGGGATCGGGAACCAGACAAGTCACCTGTCCAGGATGCGAAGGAACTGGTCAACAAAAACCAGAATCATCTGTTCAAATAGTAAAATTTTGGTTCACAAAAGAAGGTCAATTTGTTGCAGTAACTGGTGTAGATGGAGTTTTAAGAAAATCTGAAACATATACAGGTTTAATAATAACAAACAGGAGTCAATTAAGGAGTTTGAAACACTTACAACCGGTTCTTATGAAAACTAAACAGAGTAGTGGATTTGTTTCTGGTGTTATTTATTTTGAGGGTTCTGATATCTATTGTATACAAAATGTATATGATGGCGGAACGCCAAATAGTCCCGATTGGCGAAACTGGGGTAGATATTCTTGGAACGTTTCTGGGGGAGATTTCTCACAGATAAAACCGATTGCGCAGCCTAGTCCTAAAGAAGATGATAGTTCAGAACTAGATCCTGCTACCTGGAATGTCCCATTAAATAACAACTATGAAGTCGATTCAAGAAGAGATATAACTTATGAGATCAGAGATGCCCATTTTGCCTTAGTTTTAGACTTAAACTTCCTAAAATCAGGGGGATTTGTTAAAAAGTCTGAAATCGTATCGGGAAGAGAAGAGCAACAATCAGGATCAAAACTTGAATGGAGTGATGAAAAAATACGAAATCAAAATATCGAAAGGTGGACCAAGACACTTGCTCTAAAAACAGATATAATTGAAAATATTTCAAATTTACAAAAATTAGTGACAAGGTCTTCAGGTGACAGATATCTACTTTTTTTGTTTGTGAATTTAAGATTAATTATAAAGTTTAAGGATATTTGCCAGGAGTACTACTTACTAATTGAATCAGATTTTGATAAAGACCAGATAGCTGAGAGGTTATCTAAAAAAATCCTCGAACTTTTTAGCATCACAGCAAAGAAAAAGGCACTTGTTATTAAAAATTTATCAAATGTAAAACTCAATTTGACTAATTTTTCAGATGATGAAGATGACCAAATACAGCCCCAAAAACTCTTAGAGATAGTTAAAATATTAGAATCGATGAGTCAAAATTTCTATCAGAAATTATCAAAACATAGTTATGAAACAATCGAAGACCTTGAAGTCGTGATTCTAAAACTCCAATCTCTTGATGAAGTTTTAGGTAATTCCCCAGGTTTTCGAAATGCAGTTTGGAATCTAAGTAGTTTTATAGAAAACTTGAGCGAAGAAGATTCAAGGGCCTACTACTATTTGTGTAATTATTGGAGAGTCAAAGATAACGTTGATTCGATATTACAGGGCCTAAAGAGGGCGGAAATAATTATTAATAAATTATAAACTTCTTTTGTAACAAAACCTACTAATTTAGTAGACCTCGTTTGTCAAGTATTTGAAAAAGAAATGAAAAAATCACCGCTACTCAATAGATTTAAGTTAGAAAAATTAGATAAAAGTTGGCAAATCTGGGAATTTCACCTGGTAGATGTAGTGGATTGCGAGAGGTTTATAGTTTCTATTTCAGATGTTTGCTATGACCCAATGGATGTCTGTCTAAAACACTTAGCAGAAAAAATAGTGACTAAAAGAGGCCGTAACTTAGATACCGTTTTAGAGGAATCTAAGAGTTAACCTCTTTTATACCCCTTACGATAACCTAAAGCTAATCTACTTAACAAACCTAATTTGACTTTTGTATGCATAAGTCCTTTTCCTTTTTCGTCAAAAATTAAATAGACAGAAGTCGGGTCATTTTCTTGTAACTGTTCAGCATGACTCAAAGCTGCTCCTACTAGTTTAAATTTACCTTCATCAATTTGACTGCTTAAGTCTTTAAATGATGTTATCTCATTACCTCCAATTGAATAAATTCTTGAGCCTTTTAGTTCCTCAATGTTGTCTATAGTCCCAGATTTTTCCCAGTCTTCAATTGGCGTTTTTAAGACTATGTAATAACTGTCTTGTGAAGTTTCGAATTCTTCAAATAATTTTATATACCTCATATTAATCTGAATTTATTTTTATATATAAAAATTAGATAATCTTTTTTAGAGCTGCCAATTTTTAAGGTAAAATTATTTTTGATTAATTCACCATATATCCAGCTAAACTCTTCCAGTTATCAGGATAAGTGGCCCTTAGTTTAGCGGTAATAATTAAACTTCGTAAATTCAAATTAGTAGTCACTTCTAAAGTCTCTAAAAACCGGAGCGCCTCTAATTTGATATCATTCGAGTATTCAGGTAGAATTTTGGGCAAAATACGATTCATTCTTGAAATCTTTTCTTCTCTAGTCATAGTTAAATCAACAGTCAAACTCCGACTTAAAATGGCCCCATCGATAGAAGACATCTTTTTATTTGAAATAAAAATAACCCCACCAGTGAAATTAAACTGACTTGGATACTCATCACCACGGTTCATACGAGACTGCCACGAGATAGTTCTCATTTCATATGAATCAAGTGCTGACTTTAAGATATTAATGGCCACACGGTCTTCTAAAATCGAATCACAGTCATCGAAGACAACAATTTTATCGCGATTATCATAAAGCGTGTTATATAACCCACGAGCAGTAGAATAACCCTTAATAACAACCCACTCGTTGCCAAACAATTCACACTGATTGATAGCCTCGGTGACCGAGTAAGATTTACCAAGACCACCTTCACCGGTAATAATAAGCGAAGGAGTCACTCTCCAAATCACCATTTTAGCAAGTTGGTTTAAGAATTCAAATCTGGAGTTAATGTCGGGATTTTCTACTATCATACTGTTTTTATTTAAGACAAAGATAAGGAATTTTGCTTTAATTATCTAAAAAAAACGAAAACTTTTTTACAACAGTAGATATAATTTTGTGTTATGATTTCAACAAAAGTAAAATATTTAGGTCAATACAAAATTGGAAACTGGGTCATTATAGAAGATGGAGTCGAAATCGGTGATGGCGTAGAAATTGGAGAATTTTCAATTATTAGACAGGGTTGTAAAATTAGTCAACAGGTAAAAATTGGATCACACTGCCTTATAGAAAGGGCCGTCACTATTGAACAAGATGTTTCTATCGGTCCTATGGCTATTATTTCAGAAGGTGTCACCGTAGCAACTGGTTGTAAAATAGAACCACTAACTGTGATAAAATCAGATTTAAGACCCTTTACCCAGTGGTTAGGAAACCCAGCACTTTTTTCTGGTTTCACAAAAAAAATCCATGACAAAGAAAGACCCCTTAGTAGTAAATAAAAAGAAAAAGAAAAAGAAAAAAATATGAACCCAGAAAAAACAAAAATTCAAACCTTAATTATGCTACTTTGTGTAGCCAGTTTTATTGTCACCTCCTTAATTTATTTTATGACATCCTATAAAACAGATTATAAAAAAGAAAAAAAATGGACATATCAGATTAAAGGAGAAGTCACTGTGTTGGGTAAAAAAAGGCCAGCTATTTGGTATACTGATACTTTAGATTATATCCAAGAAGATTCTTGTGGGTATAGAAACTCTGACGGCTCGAGAGTAGTTATCAAAAGCCCTTATATCCTTATAGACCACTCCTTAGATAGATAAGACCCCTTCACCTTTCTTATGCTATCTGAGACCACTGACTTATTGTGATTTCACGACTATCGTTGATTACACCCCTTTTGATCTTACTTATTTTCTTTTCATTACTTTTTATCTCTTTTTATTTCTTTTTATCTCTTTTTATCTCTTTAGACTTATTGTGAGTTTCGCCTGAAATTTTTTTTGATTTTTCTCGCCCCAAAAATTTCCACGCCTAAATCACTTCTCTATAATGTGATTGTGTTTTAATACTCGCCTGCGAAATTTTTCCAACCCCTTAAATGTAATCTAGTCTAGACGCCGCGCCCCAAAAATTTCCACTACAACTAAATAAATCAACTCTAAACCCCTTAAATACTATAATAAGTGGTATGACTAAAGAGATTAAATTGGAACTGTTAGAAGTCATTAAAGGGGCTATTAGAAGCAATAAGAAACTACATAGAGATGTGGTAATAAACTCCATTATACAACCCACCAAACCGGCTAACCGACCACAAGGAGGTAGATAGGTGAAACTTCGTTTCCTTTTCTAATAGTGGGTGATTAGTCGTAGATTTACACAGGTTCCGGCACACCAGAAAATAGATTCTCTTTCAGAGTGGTCTCAGACTCCCTAAATCTGACTTGGGCTGATTTTTAGTCTAACTTGAGGGTGAATAAATCTAACTAATAAAAACTAATAAAAAAGATATGACTTAGTATGAATGTCTAATACTTATGAAATCAAAAGGTGTCTAATAGGGTCTAATAGGGTCTAATGAGTTCTAATGAGTTCTAATGAGTTCTAATAGGGTGTGATACCACCAGTCGCGAAGTCTGGATTTGGTTAAAGGG
>Ga0214923_10004796_pt1 | contig 16085 bp, 22 predicted proteins | sample LL1510_MetaG_FD_177993 | JGI IMG/M metagenome (GOLD analysis project Ga0214923, IMG submission 177993) | Freshwater microbial communities from Lake Lanier, Atlanta, Georgia, United States - LL-1510 | ecosystem: Environmental > Aquatic > Freshwater > Lake | place: USA: Georgia | collected...
TAGCTATACTACTGTGAAAGTCTCCACCATCAGTAAATACTTTTTGTAGATTTTTATCGCCACTTAATACAGCAGCATAATACATTTCAGCAGTTCTTAAGTCTTGCGAAACAATCTTATAGCCCGACGGAGCTTTAATACACCCTTTGATAATCGGATCATCGCGTGGGATTTGCTGCGCGTTAAACTTACCGCTACTAGATAAACGACCACTAGTGGTAAAGATAAGATTAAAATTAGTACGTATCCTATCATCGCGATCCAACTCTGGAAGAATCTTATGTATATATGTGTTCTGGATCTTTGATAGTTTTCTAACCTGTAGTATCGCTTTAGGAAGTTCATGCTCTTCACTTAATTGTTCTAAGACTTCGGCATCCGTTGAAATAGCACCAGTACTAGTCTTTTTACCCGTTGGTGTTAAGCCTAAGTAGTCAAATAAGATTGTACGCAATTGCATAACGCTATTAGGATTAAAAATCTTACCTTCATTTTTCTCAAATAATTTTACTTCATCAAATGTGTAAATGTGTTCTTTAGCCTGTTGAATTTTCTCACTAAGATATACATCAGCTAGTTGCATGCGCTCACGACTGATAGGAATACCAATTTCTTCCATATCCATTAAGAATAGTGTACCAGGAATTAATATTTCTGTGTAGACTTTATGTAATTTATCGTTCTTTTGTACAATAGGCCAAAACTTATTAAATAATTCTAGTGTAACTGCTGTATCAATTGATGCATATTCACTAATAATATCAAAAGGTATTAGATCATAAGTAAAGTTTTCATTAAGCACACCATTTTGACGACAATACTCTTTCTTAAATTCATCCAGCTTAGCGTCATAATCACCATAATCTGTATATTTTAGTGCTAACTCTTTCAAACCATGACTATCATTTTCATCTAAAGCATAATGCATAACCATAGTATCATGTACCTTATTACGATCAAACTCTAGATCTAGGTGAAATTTGAGCATTTTATAGTCAAATTTCATGTTATGAAATACTACTGTAAATTGTTTACAAATTTGTTGTAGTAGTTCTGTATTAGTTTCATTTAAACAATCGCAGTTAATATAACGTCCATGATTAGGTTTATAACTAATACTAACGCCAAGAACATAGCCATCTCTGGGATATAAACCCGTAGTTTCCGTATCAATTGCAACTACTCCTTGAGCGTTTTCTAAAACTTCTAGTAAAAAATCATGTGCTTCGTTCTCGCTATCAATACCACAAAAATCACCAGTTTTTACTCCTTTGGTATCACCAGCAATATGTTTATGTATTTTATCTACAGCACGCTCAAAATCAGGTTTGCCCTCTGGTTTAAATGCTAACATAGCGGGATTGCTGATTGGTATAAATTTGTCTGCAACAAGTTGACCAGCATAGTTTGTAACGCTAGTAATTTTAGCATATTCTTTTGATGCTTCTGCGCCTACCAAGATCACTAAATCATAGAGATCGGTATCAATATCTAAATCTACATCTTTTTTCAACAATTTTGTAATTGGTTTTGAACTCATATGAAACAGTTCAAAATTAAAATTAAAATATTGCTCATATTTAGTACGACTAGGTGCTTTATCAATTACAGCTATTTTCATTTTGTTATATACTCTCTTATACTATCAACATCTTCTTTAGATAGTTCTCCAGGATCTACTCCATCTGGTAGTTTAATTATTTCTACTATAAATTCATCTTGTTCTATTACAGTTTTAAGTTGTTTTGCGGCTTTTTCTCCGGCTTCATCACCATCAAATAAGATAAATATATGCGTAACACCTTGAGCTTTAAATGGTAATAATTTTTGTTTTGTTGAATTTTGTAGCGTATTTGTTCCAAAGCAACATATGACATTTTTTAGTCCTTTATCGTAGAGATTTAACATATCAAATATGCCTTCAACAAGTATCATAGATTTTTGTGGCTCTTCTAAATAACTAGGATATACCGGTAATTCTACTCCACTAGGGTAGTTTAAGTATCTTGGATTGCCATTTGATAATGTATGTCTACCTACAAATACTTGTATTCTATTAGTAATATCACTAATTGGAAATATTATTCTATCTGCTAGTTTTTCTACTTGGTTTGTATAGAATGCTTTAAAATGTTTTAAGGTTTGTACACTGATACCGCGAAAAGGTTTTGTCCAAGGAGTATGCCCTTTTGGAATTTCTTGTTCAATAGGTGCTTTTAGTCTATCCAATTTCTGTTTAAGAGAAAGTATACGGATAGGTATAGGATTGCTAAAGACGCCAAAATATTTGAATATATTAGTTTTAAACCCACAACTAAAACAATGGGCAATACCACTAATACGGTCTACTCTAAAACTGGGATTAGTATCTTCATGATCTGGATTTAAACATTTAATTAAATAATCCCGCCCACTAATTGTAAAATTAATCGAATTTTTGTTTAGTATATCTAATACTGGATCGCTCATATTTATGTATGCCAAGGCAAATCAGCTGATGTATCGTCTTGTTTTAAATCTTGTTGTTTTTTACCAACTCGTTTAATAGTTTCTTTTTGTTCTGGCTTATCTATACTTTGCGGACTTATTCTAAGTGTTTCCCAATCTATTGGGCAGGTAAATCTCATTTCTTTACCACCACGAATTTTAGTAGTTTCAAAACTAATAGCATTAGTACTTTTATCATGCGTTTCCATTACTAGTGCAATATCAGCAGCATCAAGAATACCTTTAGCAAATCTTGCTTCACCACTAGCATCAATTTGATATGGACTTACCAATACTATTTCATATTTTCTTGCTAAATTTTTTAACTTTTTGGAAACTTCTATTTGTGGTTTCCAATCATACATATCACTACCTTCTATAACGATTTGATTTAAATAATCTACAACTACAACTTGTAATTTTTCGCCAAATTTAGCTTTAGCTTTACCTATATGTAAATCTATACTACTAACTGTCAAATCTCTGTCATCAACAATAATCATTTGATTATCTTGTTTTAATTGATGATTTCTTACTAAATTTTCTTCGAATTTAAATCTATCTCTATGCCTCATAAAATCCAATACTGTTTGATCCGATTCTTCAAACATTTTAGCTCTGGTTTTTACTACTTTTAGTACTTCATCATCTGTTAATTTATTTTGCTTTAATCTTTGTAAGTCTACACCAGCTAGTATACTTAGATTACGTTCCATTACTTCATAAGCAGTCATTTCTATTGAAAAGTATAAAGATGAAAAACCATTTTCATACTGATTAACAAAAATATTACTACTAGTAATAGATTTACCACTGCCTCTTTTACCGCCTATGAGTATGAGTTCTTGTCTAGCAACACCACCAAGAACAGCATCAAAAGTGTTATTAAGTCCAAGATAAACACGTTCTTTTTCCAATTCATCAGGATGTCTAAATAACATCATGTCTGCCATAGTAAAGACTTTTTCCGATGTATGGGTCTTTTCTTCTATGGTCATAGCTATTGTAGCTAAATTTTCTTTAATCTCATTACTATCATAAATAGGTAGTTTATCTACAAATTTATCTAATAATTTTACTGTTTCGTTCTGTGTATATTGATCTATAAGCGCATCTAGCGCAATTTCTGCTGAAACTTCAGGAACTTCCGTTAGCCGGAGAGTGGCTAATGTTTTAGACGCCGGACCCTCCCTTAACGTAAGTGTTAGATCATCAAACGAAGGTACTTGATTGTACTTTTCGTAATGCTTGTTGATTGCACTGTAAAGAGAGCTGTACGCAGGGTCTAAAAATACTAGCTTTAAACGTGCCCATAAGTCTAGGTTTTGTTCTGCTAGTAGTTTGTGTAAGACTACTGCACTTGTATCCAAAGTTACCCTACTTTCGATTCATTATCTATAATTACTTGATCTATAATTTCTGTTACTTTATAAAGTATTTCTTCTCGTAGTTTTCTAATATCTTGTTGATATTTATTATTTTCTTCAAATAATATACTTAATTGTTCATGGGTTATAAGCTGTTGTAATCCAAAATAAATATGATCGTAAGCTAATGTTGACTCAGGCATTACCTCGACTTGAGCAGTACGACCATAATTATGTATAGCTTGTTTAACTACTTCCTCAATCGTAAAACTTTCATTATCGTGATATGTTATTGTAACCTTCATCAATATGCCTTTAAAAGTAGAAAAGGCCGGGAGCATACAATATGTCCCGGCCTATAAGCTATAAGAGCTAGTTAAGCAGCTCTGGCCTCAGCTTTAGCGCGTTTAGCCGCGCCATCATAGTCAGCAACTTTAATACCACGACGTGTTAATAGTGTTTTTAACCCACGCTCAGTTTTATCAACAGCAGCAGCAATTTCAGCAACTGTCATTTGATGAATTTTATCACCTAAAGCAATAACAGGATCTACTTGCTCTTTTGCATAACTTTGTTTCTGAGTAGGAATTTTAGCAATTTGTCCTTTACGTGTCAAACTAAGAGCTTTTCCACGAACACTAGCTACAGTTTTATTAAGTGCAGATGCAATATCTTCAATAAATGCGCCTTTTTCTGCCAATTGAATAAATTTTGCTTCTTCTGCATCTGTATAAGTACGAGCAACTTCAACCTTTTCAGCAGGTTTTACACTACCTGTAAGTTCAAGTGCTAGCAACTTGCCTTGAATTTGTTTTGCAGTAAATTTACCATCCATAAATTCTTCTGCAATTCGTTTATAAGTCAATTCACCTTGATTACTGATTACAAATTCAGCGAGTTCGGCACTCTCATCTTCTGTAAAAGCACTAGTTTTTTCTTTAGCCATACTAGCAACTTCTACATCAAGTTGACGAAGTTTGCTAGCTACGCTACGAGGAGTAAAATCTTCTCCGAGGCTTTCTGCTGCATTAATAATAGTTTCTGCACTAACAGGGCGTTGTTTTCCAATAAGTGTCATTAGTTGATCTACTGTACTATCAGACCATTTTTTTGTTTTTTCAACCATTAGTATTTTCTCTTAAAAAAGTTTGTAAGTTTGTAATAATTTTTATGCCTAATTGTTCGGCTTTTTTACGTTTTGTACTACTTTTATCTTCTTCATCTACTAAATAATCCGTTGCTTTTGTCACTGATTCTGTTACTGAATAACCACAGTCTGTTAAGTACTTGTATGCTTCGGCTTTTGTTTTATAAGAAGATAATTTACCTGTTATACACACTGTTTTTTGTTTAGTATGTATTTTTGGTATATTATTGCTAAATGAAAACGGTAAAAACTGTCTCATTTCGCAAAATTCTGTTTCAAGCCAAGATAATAAGTTATTACTAGCTTTATCACCTAAACCTGCTTGTTTACAGATTTCAAAGTTAATTTCATCAATATGATTGACTACTGTGCATAATTTTTGACTAGCTGTATTCCCTATTAATGGTATACTAAAACTAACTAGTATTTGACTTAAACTTGCTTGTTTACTTTTGTCAATTTCTTCAATTAGTTTTTCAGCCATTTTATCACTAGCTAATGCTTTTGCTACGTCTTCTTTATCTAAATAATATATTTCGCTAATGTCGTTCAATGCTAGTTTTTCAATAGTTTTAGCACCCATACCCTTTATACCGAGAGATTTACAAAAATGTTCTACTCGTTTTAATACTTGGGCATCACACGCTTGATTTCTACAAAAAAGTTGATCTTTAACTAATTCAAGTTTATAATTACAACATGGGCAGTGCGTGGGTATTTCAATCTTCATATTCATTTATCAACTTAAGATATTATTATACAGTATTGACTATTGTTTATCAAGCTAAAATTTTTATAGCCTTAACTGGCAAATTTTTAAGCATCTACTTTGTGTAGTATACAAGGAATAATTTCTCCAGCTCTAGCTACCGCTACTGTATCACCAATCCTTAGATCTAAAGCTTCGATAAATCCTGGATTATTTAAAGTTGCTCTGCTAACTAAAGCATCACCGATTTTAATCGGTTTTAATATGGCCACTGGAGTTACTTTTCCTGTTTTACCAACTTGCCATTCAACATCTAATAAAGTTGTTTCTGCATGTGTGGCTCGTTGTTTTTGGGCAAAAGAACCTCGTGGATGTTTACTAGTATAACCTAATTCTTCAAATTTTTGATTACTTATAACTCTAACAACTAATCCGTCTGAAGGATAAATTTTATCTAAATCCGGCTCTATAACAGTGTTGAAACCACATTGTTTTAACCACAGCATATCATCAATCCAACTTTCATATACTGTTGGGGTAATCTGATATGCAAAAAATTGTATAGCACGAGTACGAAATTCTGCCAAATCTTTAAGATTTAGTGAACCTGCGGCATAGTTTCTAGCATTTTCAATATGTTTAGGTGCTACAATTTCTCCAGTAATTTGTAGTTTACGATTAGTGTTAATTTTTAGTGGCACTAAGTTACCAAATTCATACATTTTATCTGTAATTAACTGACCTTCAACCCCATCACCACGAGTAATTGCCATAGCTAAATTACCATGTAAATATAGTAAGCTAATAGCAGCACCATCTAGTTTAATGCTGCTAGTAACTTGCTCATCTTTTAGTGGATTTTCACGACCTTCATCTTCATACCACTTTTGCAAACTATACATTTGATAGGCATGCTTTGCTTTACGGCCATGCACTTGTGCACCTACCTTATTATAACCACAACTATCTGCTAGCACATCAAATGCTAGATCATTTATGATTGGATTACCTGCGTAATACGCTTGGCTTGCTTCGTCTAAGTATTTGTGTAATTTATTCATAAATAATATTTTAGCAGTTTAAGATATAAGTTTCAAGTTATTTTTTTATTATCTTGTCATGAAAAAATTTAATAACATCTTCACCTTCGGCTTTTGCACATATGTCTAGTAATCCATACAATAAGCTATGTATATTTTCAATACTTGCAGGTATACTTACGCCTTCACGACTAGGAATCCATTCACCTTCATAGCTTAGAAAGTATTTTCTTAATTGAATATAAGTTATTTCTCTAAAATCATTTACTACTAATTTAATTTGAAACCCTTTTTCAAGATTTTCCTCTATTAGTCGTTCATATAGAATATTACTATCCATTTTATTTAACGATACAATATTCTAAGATTACCTAGCATTGTATTAAGCAATCCATCATCAATTTTATTGAAATAATTACTAATAATATATGAATGTAATTCTCTAGATTCATCGCCTTTTCCTATCCACCAGGCGGATAAGGCTTTTTGAAAAATTAATAGTACTTTTTCAGTATATCCTAATTTTTCGCTATACTTATCTGGAATATGATCTTTTGATAAACCTAGATTTGAAAAAATATAACAGTCAAACCACTCTCCGTGCCACTCATAAACTTTACTTAGATAATAATAACCTTCTGGTCTATTTGGTAAAAGATTAATTGCATGTTTATATAATGTCATAACACTATGTTTTCTATTACCAGGAACTTCAAAGCATTTTCCACAACGTATTAAACTGTAGTACTGCATATCTTTATCTGGAGACATTTCTGCTGTTTGTAAGTAGTATGATAATGCTGCGGCAAACTGTTCCAACTCAAAATATTTATCTGCTAGTAATAATCTATTTTCATCGGTAGGATTATATACATACGAGTATAATAAATTTTTTAACTCAAGCATATACTCTCCATTAATTTTTTAGGAATTCGTAGTACATAACTAGCATTATCTTGATAGCCAAAACTAAGTAAAAAATCATTTTTATACTTAGTCATACCAGCACAAAATTCAATTTTAGCATCTAAAAATGTAAATTCTGGTGTATGTTTTACTACATTCCAGTCGTTATCCCACACAATAAAACAGTGTCTATATATAGCGTTTTTTCTACCTTGCTCTGATTTAAATAAATTTACTGTATGAACACAACAAAATCTATAGTTATCATTAAGAGGAATAACCTGGCTACCCCCTCTAAAATCTTTAGGATAAAAGAAAGGGTTGCCTCCATGAAATACTTGTGTAGTATTATTTGTGTCTAAATCTGCTTGTACAATTTCGGTAGGATTACACCATTTTGCATACTGCCAAGACTTGTCTATTACAGGCATCCAATTTTTTTCACAATAACTATCACCAAATGGTGGTTGTAAGCGATTTCTAGACACTTCTTTAACATTATCACCCTCAATTTCTATTCCAGATAACTCTATTCTTCCTTGACCGTTTGGTGTAGTATCTCGTCTAACGCCGCTCAAATAAAGTTTATTATCCCATTTAACAATTCTACAATCTTCTAGCCCAACAAAATTCCAAATAGGAGCAACGTCTAATTTAGATGTATCTACTTTAGAAGTATAAATTGGTTCTAATGTTTCCTTATTTAATTCTCCAAAATAATTTGTAGTAGTTAAAGTAAGATCATTTTCTGGATGACAATAGTGTAGCGGTCCCCAAAAACTCTCGTATTTACCATTTTCAGCATGATACAGTGTTACTTGACAATGCCTAATATTAAAATATAGTTTATCAACTTCTTCGTCATAGTACAAGCTAGGATTAAATATACCTGTACCATTAGTTTTATTTAACTCAATTAGAACAGGGTGTATACTACCACCTTGTTCTAATACCGTTTTAGCAAAAATCATTTACAATACTACTCCTAGTTCTCTAATTTTTTCTAGACTTCCTAACTCATAAGCAGGTTGCCAACAATATTGTTTCCACTTATCATCTATTAGCCACATATGGTAAATATATCCATGTTTAGGGTCTAATTTTTCGTTATAAATTTTTGCTAAAGAACAATATCTACTACTCCAAACTGTTTCTCCAATTTGGAATTTATCACGCATTGCTCCATCAGGAATAAGCTGTGGATTAAAATAAGTTTGTCCTGGTACTCGTAACGGCACACTATACTCTTCTAATACATTTTTAATTATTGCTATGCCACGATAAGTACTTTTAGTAATACTATCTATCGTATTTCCACTAATGTATTCTTGAATTATAAATATTTTTTCTTCTTTTGTAACTGGTTTTCCGCGTAATTTTGCTCGTTGTTCAGCGTTTCTACGCTGACGTTCTTTAAATTCTTCTAATATTGTGCCTAATCTAGTAGTATTGTAGGCCATACCAAGAATTTGACAAGCTTCTTTTTTTGTTATAGGTTTTTTACCTTCTTCTGGTTCTAGTAATCTAATTACTCTGCTTAGATTACTATCTGTCATTTTTTCTTCTTCTAGCTCTGTCCTACGTTTTTTAACCACTAAATTCTCCAGTAGAAAAAGGCGGCACTAGGCCGCCATAATTATGCTGCTTTTAAGACTTGGGTAAAATAGACTGCTGCTTTACCAGTGAGTTTGCCCAAGATGTCATCATCAATAGGCCCGCCTTTTGCGCTAATCGCTGCTTTGAGTTCAGCGATACTAGTTTCTTTAGAGACGCGCTTACTACCTTCGCCTGACGCAGTTTTAGTTGTCTTAGTTGAACCGGCACTGGGGTCTTTTTTAACATAGACTCCAGCCTGGACGAGTACCATACGTACCCCATTAGGTGACATTTCAATTTCCTCTGCGATATCTTTGCAGATTTCAGTTGAATTTTCAGGTGTTGGACCTGCTTGTTCATACATTTCAATAACTTTAGCTTTGAGTTCATCAGTCCAGCTCGATTGGGTTGCCATAAGATTCCTTTAATGAATATTTAAATTGTGTTTAGGGTTTAGTGTTTTTATCAAATCTTGTTCTAATAATTTATTGTACATAGCTTCATTGCTTGCTACTAACATATAAAGTATATAACTAGGAATTAAACTATCTGGCAACTCGGTTAATTGTTTTTCCGACGCTACGCATAGTTCTTCTAATTTAGCACGAAATTGTATACTATATTTTACTGTTTCATGTAGTTGAATACTGTCCCATATTCTAAATTTTTCAGACATACTCTACTTGAACATTAGACATTCCTTCAGGTTTAAATCTTCTGTAGTTATGTTTAAGGTCAAAATCCTGTAAAAGTTGCATTGTTTCTTCGTGCTGTCGACGACGTAAAGCCCCCATAGTTTGGGCAAACTTGGCAAATTCATTATCATTAAGAGTGGTAATATCCCAACCTTCTACAAAGTTTGTAGGTGTTACTAGTTCGATAACAGCTCGTTTACTGATTTCACCATTTTGTTTAGTATAGTTAAATTCAAGTAGTTTCATCTATGGCCTTTCATCATCAATGAAATAATATTATACATTGTTAAGCATAACAAATCAATAAAAAATTTTTAGTCTTGTTTTAAAATTTCCTGTTTTAAGGCTTCATAAAATTGTTTACTATGTTGATTACTAAATAGTGCTATAAAAATAGTAGGAGCAATAAAAGTACTTATAACAATATATACAACTGAACTTAATAAAGGGCTATTAGTAAAAGTATTTATAACGCCCCGATTTTTAGCTTCTTTTACTAAAGGCATAAAATAAAATAACCAAGCACATATACTAGTAGTTAGCGCAAATATTGCATATATAATTAACCAATCCATGCAGGCCTGCCTTGTTTGTCATGCGCCCTAGCTCCAATACTAAAACTAACTTTGCTAGTTTGATTGACTTTTACAAGACCGGTTGCTTTATTATAAGTATTTAATGCATCTTGTTGAATTTTATGATTTGCATTAAATATATCTAAATTTACACGACCTGCAAACTGTTTAAATAGTTGTGCAATACGAATATTTCCAGGCGTCCAAAACGGAGCTTTAGGAGTTTTTCTACGATATTTAATATTTCCCAATGCACGCTCAGCACACTTATCATTAGGATATTTCTTTAGATGACGATTTAATTTCTTTTTACGATTAACTTCCCAAACCTTATTACTTTGATACCTAGACCAATAATTTTGATCACTTTTACTACTAGTTTTACCTTTAGCCATCTATACCTCAATATAGTTAATAATTGCACCCCACTCATCCCAAACCCAATCCTGTAACTGTTCTGGGCTTGACCAAGTAAGTGCATCTATGTCAGGATTGTCCAGACAATAAAGCATAGCATCAAGTGCATCTTTACCATATACAACCTCTAGATCAATAAAATCGCTGTCACTGTCTACATCATAATAAGCAATAACAAATTTTTTATCTTGTGTTTCCATAGCCTTTCCTGTGTTAAAGAATATATATTATAACAAATTACCAACCATTTGTCAACAAAATATTTTAAGAACAAAAAACCCAGCTTAAACTGGGTTGTGGTATTTGGTGCCCCCTCCGTGAGTCGAACACGGCACCAACGGATTATGAGTCCGCTGCTCTAACCAAGCATGAGCTAAAGGGGCATTAAACTTTTTCTAAAACTGTTAAACCATTATTATTGGTTCTATGAATTTTTACTTTCCACCACGGATTTTCTGATAAAAATTCTAATATTGCTGGTAGTAGCCCTACTCCTCCACCACCCTCGCCTTTTGTTCCGTAGGTATGAGTATCGTGAAAAGCTAAATATTTTTTAGCTTTATTGCCATGAATATTTAATTCCTGTTTTAATTGTTCATAAGTATGCCAAGTATCTATAAATAATAGATCAACAGGCTCAATATCTAAATTTAATACATCTGCTTGAATGTATTTTACATCTTTCGTAGATTTAGCATATTCAAATAAATTTTGAACATTTTTATCTAGACTAAGGTCAAAAGCAGCTATAGTTTTTGCATTACTTACAAGAAAAGCCCTAGTACTTTGCCCATCTCTAGTTCCAAATTCCGCTACAGAATAACATTCATCAGCTAATTTTTTTAGAATAGGTAGGTGTTCATTTATATCAGTAGATATATTACAAGAATTATTATATTCTACTAATAGTGGATCTAGAGTAATTTCTGTATCAGGCAATAAATATTCTTTTACTGTTGTATTAATAAATATTTGAGGTGGTAATAAATCTTCAGAATATTCACGTAAAACAGTGTCTAATTCTCCACTAGGAGATAGTCTTCCAACAGCGGGTTCTTCAATATGAAAGTTATCCATACTAATACCGCTATAGTTCTGTCCTAATATATTGGCAAAAGTATCGTTATAATGAGTAAAACTTTTACGTTTTAAATCTCTATGCTCTTTTCTACCCATCCAACTAAAATGCCAGCCCATATCTTCTACTCGTGTTCCTTCATGATGAAGATAATGAATAGGAAATGGATTATGAACATTAGATCTAATTTTTGTAGGACTAGCTTTTAATAATTGATCTTTAGTAGCCATAAACATTCCACCGTCCCAAAGTTTAGGATTACCGGTAGTTGTTTTATAAACTCTCAGATTAGCTCTACCTTCTAAGTGAACTAGTGGAACTTTAATAATAACATCTTGATGAGCTAAGACTGTATTAGCTAACCATTTTAGATGTTTAGGGTCAATTATTTCATCGCTATCGCTTACTAGAAATAGCGTATTATTGTTATATTTATCTAGTACTTTTAACAGGGAATCTTTTTGTAATCTTTCTCTAGTTCTAGCACGTATAGACGTTTTATTTTTATTATCTTCATAACAATTAAATATGTCTATTAATTCAACTGGTAGTTCGCTTTCTTCTGGAATATCTAATTTAATTACTTCTATTTTTTCACTTGGTAAATTATATTCATTAATTCTTTGTTCTAAATTATATTGAATAGGTATACCACTATGAGTTTTGTTAGATTCACATATTACAAATTTATCTACGTAATCTTTTAAAATACTTATTCTTAATTGTAATAATTCTTTCCCTGTACCGTCAAAATAAGGAAAAAAGTCAATAATTTGCATAATCTTAAAATCCTAAATACTTGCTTCTTGCAAAATATATATCGAAAAAAGTCATTTTTATATCAATATCTGGCTTATTAAATGGATGTTTGTAAATATCTAGCCAGTGCCAACCAGGCCCCCATTTTTTATTCATATAAGCATGTTCGTTTAAATACCTAGCAATATCAATTTTATTTTTTAATTCAGGATTAACTCTAGCAGTTTGTCCACCACTTTGGTGATAGTCTGTACTTTCACCATGATAGTAAGGTAGTTCAACAGAAGTCTTTTTAATGGGATGTACTAAAGTTCTTAACAAATAATCAATATCTTCTGAATATGCTGGATATAAGTTTTCATCAAATAATCCAAATTTATGTACTGCCCAATCTTTTATTAAAAAAATGTCCCAAGAACCTAAAGTAATTATTCCTTTATTTTCAGCGGATATATAGTTTTCTGCTTTACCAAATACTATTCCAGTTTCTGGATCTTGAGCTCTTGCAACCATTGTTTCTAAAAATCCAGGGGTAAAACCTATATCATGATTGCTTATTATCCAATAGGGAGACATTAAATAACATTTGATTATTAAATTCCATGCACTAGCACAACCAATATTTCCTGGAAAATTTGTTAAATATATTTTATTGATATTTTCTTTTTTTACTTTTACTAAACGCTCAAGTTCTTGAGTTACTTCTTCATCGGCACTATTATTAACTATAAATAGATTATCAACAGGATAATCTATAGACTCAATTAATCTTTCTAACCAATGAACACCATTAACTATAGGTACTCCTATAACTGGAATAGGTTCCATACTATCTGCTTATATTTGGTACTCAATAACAGATTTGAACTGCTGACCCTCTCGGTGTAAACGAGATGCTCTACCACTGAGCTAATTGAGTGTACTTGTTATTAATTTATAATTTTACTTACTGTTATGTGGAGCGGCAGATCGGTCTCGAACCGACAACATCCTGCTTGGAAGGCAGGTGCTCTACCAATTGAGCTACTACCGCGTGGAGCGGGATATCGGGCTCGAACCGACTACCTCAACCTTGGCAAGGTCGCGCTCTACCAAATGAGCTAATCCCGCACTTTGATTAATTCTACTTTTATAAAATTGTGTTCATCTAAAAACCACTTTAAAAAATACTGTGGCTTACCTAATAGGTTTATATAGGCTAGTCTGTTGTCCACTCGTCGTCATCACTATCGCTGTCATTATCTTCTGTAGGATGTGTACTAGTAATTACTAGATCAACACTAGTATGATTTTCTAGCTCATCAATCAATTCAGCTAATTGCTTTAATAATCTGCCGTGATCGTAGTGATCTTCACTATCGCAGTTAAAACTAATTTCTAGGTTATGTGTTGTAAGTTGTAGGTGCATAAAATACTCCAAGTTGTTGTAGCGGCGGTTGATTGGTTAATAAGGCCAACCGCCAAAACCCCATCTAGCTTATGCGGCTAGAGCAAAGACCTCGTCGTTTGCATTTATTTAGTTTGCTTGATTTACGGTCATCGCCTACCGAGTTGTCCACTTTAGTACTCTTCACCATGTCGAAACCATGACTGGCCCATTAGGAAGTAGTTTGACAGAAGATCGTCCCAATTGGCTGCTGGCCGCTTCTGCTTCAGGTTGCCACACCCTTTAACTAACAAACTACTTTCTGGTGGACCAGGCGGGAGTCGAACCCGCGTCCACAATGTTTTTCCTGCTATATCATACAACCATATTAGTACGCAATTAAATAGATTCCTAAAAATAATAAGAATCCTAGTAAAAGCCATTTAGAAAAAGGATCGTGATCCATATAATTTCCTACATTGTTTTTACAATTTCTTGAATACGTTCTTCTAGAACGGCTATAGCAGTATTATATCTGCCACCGTCATGATCCATTGACTTATACTTCTTTTTTAATCTTTCGGTTTCACGAGTAAGTACGTCAACTTTAACATGATCGTCAGGATTTTGTCCACTATAAATACTATTGTGAATTGCTAAGTAGCCTGCACACTGTGCTTGTGCGTAGGCCTCAGTACCAAAACCGAATATGTCGTAGAGTACATAGCGATAGCTGCCCTGCTCTTCAATCTCGCCCTTATAAATACGGCGGCTGATGGCACAAAAAGCATCAAGCTGTTGCTCTTTAGTTAAAGAGTTCCAGTACTGTTCACTGTTATCTTCAATAGACTTCATTGCTTCATTGAAGGTTTTGCTAGCTTCTTCTAGTGCTTCTAATAAATCCTGTTTAGGGTCCACGTTGTTATCCAGTATGATAGTAATGCCAAAGCACACAACTCTACTAAGGTAAAGTGTGTGCTAGCATATAAGTTATTTAATTTAATTAGTAATTTTCTTTTCACTTGCTAACTGCTCAAAACAGTCCCACAATTTATTAAATTTTACTTCATAAATAGTTTCTAAGCCAAGTAAATAATTTGCGATCTGGTCACGAGTATAATCACTATCTTCAAGTACTCTTTCGTATAGATGTTTAATCTCTGTGGTAATTTCCCAGTTTTTAAGAATTAGTTGCTCTAGGTCAAATCTAGTATATTTCATTTTAGTATAAATTTTAGTCTGTCAGCAGCATAACTAGCTGCAAATGCGTTTGGTTTAATTAGTGCTTCTAGATTGCAAGTACCGCGTATATAACCAATAGCTTGATTTACTACTGCATTACTAGCGTGTTTAACACTAGGATTAATATCAAGATGCACTTCTACGTACCTATCTTCAATAACATCTTTTAATTCTAGGTAAATTTGGCTAACCTTATAGACTTCAGTCATCAATCTAATATTAGGTTTATCTTTACGCTGATCGTAGTCACGCTCACGTTGATGATAACCAAATATTTTACAGCCATGTTTGCCATCTATGTGTACAACAATAGCTACTGTATAGTCTGCGTACCATACACGTTCATAGCGATTACGTTCACTGTCTGCACCTAAATAGATTTTACTCTCTGGACTACTATTAGCGATATATCGCTTAACTTCTTCAATATCAAACTGTTTCATTTTGTTCTCTAGTAGTGCTATAGTATGGCCTCTCTACTAGAGGCCATAATGTAATACTACTCAACGTATCTGTAGTGTTTGCCTAAGTCAACCAACATTTGTTTAAAATTTTCTCTGCTTTGAATAAATTGTGCGTATCCTTGTGCACTGCCACTAGCTAACGCTAAACTTGCTGCTCCTAAATCGTCTACAGCCGTCATCATGGCTTGAATATCGTCTTGTTGCTTTTTACATCCAGCCTCATATATTTTAATAGCT
>Ga0214923_10004797_pt1 | contig 16085 bp, 15 predicted proteins | sample LL1510_MetaG_FD_177993 | JGI IMG/M metagenome (GOLD analysis project Ga0214923, IMG submission 177993) | Freshwater microbial communities from Lake Lanier, Atlanta, Georgia, United States - LL-1510 | ecosystem: Environmental > Aquatic > Freshwater > Lake | place: USA: Georgia | collected...
CGAGTTGCGCGGCCGGATTGTCAGGGACGACCGGATTGCGGGTGGCTTCGTCGCAGGCCTTGGCCCCGGCGAGGAGCCCCTGAATGTCCAAGCCCTGCAAGGCCGCGGGCAAAAGTCCCACGGCGCTCAATTCGCTGGTGCGCCCACCCACCCAGTCCCACATGGGGAAGGTTCGGATCCAGCCGTCGGTGGTGGCTGTCTTGTGCAGGGCGCTGCCTTCTCCCGTGATGGCCACCGCATGGTTCGCAAAGCGCAGACCCGCCCGCTCGTAGGCTGCACGGGCCTCGACCATTCCATTGCGGGTCTCCGGTGTGCCTCCGGACTTGGAGATCACCAGTGCCAGGGTTTGCCCCAGCTTGCCCTCCAAGGTGGCGAGGACCTGGTCCATGCCATCAGGATCGGTGTTGTCGAAAAAATAGGGGGTGAGCTTGTCGGAACGCGAATGCCCCAGGGCTTTGGCCACGAACTGGGGGCCGAGTGCCGATCCCCCGATCCCGATGATGAGCACGTTGCGGAACGGACCGGATGTCCCGGTCAGTTCTCCGCAATGGACCTGTGCGGTGAAGGTGTGGATCGCCTCCAAAGTGGACTCGATGGCCAAAGACAGAGTCGGCGTCGGGGCCAGCGCCGGATTTCGCAGCCAGTAATGCCCCACCATTCGCTCCTCATCCGGGTTGGCAATGGCTCCCCGCTCCAGTTCGGCCATCTCGCTCAAGGCTTTCTGGATCGGTCGCTCCATCTTGGTATGAAAATCATCCGGAAAGGGAACCCGGCTGATATCCAGCCCCAGTCCGATGGAGGGACAATCGAGATAGTGACGTTGGAAGCGGGACCAAAGAATCGCTGGGGTTGCACTCATCGCTGGTCGGACGCTAGGAACTGGATCAAGTCTGCCAAGGAGGAAAGTGACCCTGACCCCGGCATCCGCCTGTGCCGGCATTTCTTCGACGGCCAAGGCTCCACCGCCAGATTGAGCGCATCCTGCTCCGGCAGATCGCGGGCCAGAATTCCGAATGCATCATCCGCCGCGAACATCGCGTCGGCTGCGGAAACTGAAAACGCCTGTGCCGCCTTGAATGCGCGCTGCAGGGCGTCCAAGGGTGTCCAAGGGCGGAGGATTCAGGGAGGTTTGGAGGAGTGCGTAGGTCATGACAAAATTCCGGTGACCTGCTCGCACCCTCCAGCGACGGTGATTTCAAGCCGTTTGTTCATCCGCACCGTTTGTCAATCGCAAGGCGGGGTGGGGTTCGACCCCCGGCCCCTCGCTGGTGGGTTCTCCGCTCATGGTGTTGCCCAGGAATTGTTTCCAGAGAGCGGCTAGTTGTTTCAATCGACCGAAGAACATTCGCTTAACAAAAACAGTTTTGAAGGTTATCGGTAATGACTCTGCATGTTGCTCCGCCAGCGCCAACTCCTCAACAAAGTCCACGCACTCATCGATGCGACGTTGTTTGGTGGTGTCTTCTGGATGGCGCATTTCATCCGCTCGCTGCCCCAACTCGATCCCGATGCAGTCATTGGTAGTTTTCAAAAGTACCAGTGGCTGCTGCTGGTGGTGGTACCACTGACGCCCCCATTGCTGGAACTGCAGGGCTTCTACCGCCGCGCCGTTCTGGCATCCCGACGCCAATCCTTGGCTCAGATACTGCGTGGTTCCGCATGGGTCTCGTTGGCAATCATCGTGGCGATGTTCTTCACCAAACAGGAGGTCGCACGAGGCGTGGTCTCCCTGTTCCTGCCGATGGTCGTCACCGCGATGGTCTTCAAAGAAGAACTCATGCGTCTGTGGATCCGGTCCCGAATGGTGGGTCAGGAAGCGCGCCGCCGGGTCATTTTGATTGGCGGCGACCGTGAAATGAACCGGCTCGATGAGGCGCTGAAGCAGAACGCTCGGGGCGATGTTTCCGTGGCGGCCCGCTTGGATCCCGGCCAGTTCTCTGTTTCGGTCCTGACGGATTTGTTGCACTCGCACGCGGCCAATGCCGTTCTGGTAGCCCCGAAACAGTTTCTCTTCGGCCAAATTGAGAAGATCATCCAGGTTTGTGAGTTGGAGGGTGTCGAGGTTTGGCTGCACGCCGATTTCTTCCAGACCCGGGTTTCGCAGACCACCGTGGATGAATTGGCAGGGCATCCGGTGCTGGTGTTTCGGACGGGTCCTGACCAGACATGGCAATCCATGGCCAAGGGGGTGATCGATTTTTTGGGTTCCCTGGCCCTCTTGGTGGCCACTTCGCCTTTGTTCCTGGCGGCGGCCTTGGCGGTTCGGCTGTCCTCTCCTGGGCCGGTGCTCTTCCGGCAGCGACGGGCCGGGCTCAACGGGCATCCGTTCACCATGTTGAAGTTCCGGACGATGGTTACCAACGCCGAGCAGCTCAAGCACGAGCTGGCCAAGCTCAACGAGATGAGCGGGCCGGTGTTCAAGGTCACCAACGATCCCCGCGTGACTCCTGTCGGTCGGTTCTTGCGCAAGTGGTCGGTGGATGAGCTGCCGCAGCTTTGGAATGTTTTCCGCGGCGAAATGAGCCTGGTGGGCCCTCGTCCGCTGCCGGTCGATGAGGTTGCGCGCTTCGACGACATGGCTCATCGGCGTCGCTTGAGCGTGAAACCGGGGCTGACTTGCCTCTGGCAGGTGAGTGGCCGCAACAACGTGACCGATTTCAAAGAGTGGGTCCGTCTCGATCTTCACTACATCGACAACTGGTCCATTTGGCTCGACCTCAAGATTCTCCTGCGGACCGTCCCTGCGGTTTTCTCGGGTGCCGGTGCCAAGTGAATTGCCCCTGTTGGGGAGGTTTGCTCAGCCAGCACTGGAATGCCCTTTGGTTTTTGTGGGCTTGTGCGGGCGGGGGGCAGGGCCTAGCTTTGAAACCAAGTGAATGGAAATCCTATGGATACTTCAATGTTGGCGTTTATCGGTGGAACCGAAATCATGTGGATCGCGATCGTGGTTTTGGTCCTCTTCGGTGCCAAGAAGGTCCCTGAACTGATGAAGGGCGTGGGCACCGGAATCCGCGAGTTCAAGAAGGCGTCCAAGGATGTCCAAGATGAGGTGCAACGCGTGATGGATGAACCGGAGCGCCCCGCGGCGACGACCACCCCGCCGGTGCGTCCGCCTTCCGACACGGTCTCGCACAGTCACAAGGCCTGATTCAGGGTCTTTTTCCGGTCTTTCCCGAACAGGGATGAGCCCTGGCTGAGATCGCGATCCTAGCGGATTGGCCTCAGTCCGGGATCTGATTGACCTGAGCGGACTGATTTGAGCACGCATGGCTGACGACCCCGATTACACCCTGACCCCCTCGCTTCCCCCCAATCCTGATTTGCAGGATTCGGATGGGGCGGGCGGTGGGCCGGTGAAGACCTTCCTGGAGCACCTCGAGGATCTTCGTTGGACTCTCATCAAGTGTGCGGTCGCGGTGTTCTTGGGTTTCATCCTGTGCCTGAGCGGCAGCAATGTGGTCATTCAGTTCCTCAAATGGCCGCTGAAGGTGGCCGAGGGCATTCGCCACTCCACGAGTGGTCGGGTGGTTTTCATGCTGGGCACCAATGTGCTTACTCGCATGACACCCGATGACAGCGGAATCCCTGGGGTCGCCACCAACCGGGATACGGTTTTCCGATTGGCTCCCTTACTGGTGGGTACCAATTTGGTCTTGAGATTGCAGGAAGAAACCAATCCTCCAGCCATCGCTACGCGGTCCTTCGATGTTCAACTCAAGACGCTGGGGCCGGTGACGGCGTTCAGCGTGGTCATGCAGATTGCCATGTTTGGCGGCATCACCGTCTCGATTCCCTTCGTTCTGTTCTTCATCGCCCAGTTTATCCTGCCTGCCTTGCACCATCACGAGAAGTCGTTCGTGTACAAGGTGAGCGGGTGGGCCACCTTTCTGTTCCTGCTTGGAGTGGCCTTCTGCTACTTCGTCCTGCTGGTGATCTGCTTGAGCACCACGGTGAGTTTCTCCAACTGGTTGGGTTTCGTGGCCGACGAATGGAAGGCCGATGAATACATCAGCTTCGTGTGTTGGTTCATGTTGGGCATGGGTGTGGCCTTCCAGTTGCCTCTGGTCCTGCTGACACTGGTCAAGATTGGCATCCTCGATGCCGCCAAACTTTCCAAGTTCCGTTCCTATTGGGTGGTGGCTGGCCTGGTGATTGCCGCCTTCATCACCCCTGACGGCAATCCACTCAACATGCTTCTGCTCTTCCTGCCGTTGCACCTGCTGTATGAAATCAGCCTGGTGATTGCTTGGTGGTGGGGGCGCAAGGCGGCCAAAGCGGCGCTGGCGTCGCCGGAGCACTGAGCGTGAACAATCATTTTCCATCGATTGAAGTCCGCGCTTGCACCCACCTGTTCCGCCGATAACCTTTGGTCACATTTTCCAACCCTATGCGTTCCCTTCTCAAGTCGGTGAGTCTCGTTGTGACCGTGGCTGCGGTGCTCGTCGGATGCACCAGCGCCGAACAGAAGCTTGGCCGTGGACTCGATAATTTGTCGGAGCCTTTCCGCCTCGGTGAGCTCCAGCGCAGCTACGAACAAGGTGCTCTCTTCGGTGGTGCGCATGGCGGCACTGCGGGCTTGGTGCGGGGTGTGAATCGCACCATCGGTCGCACGGTCGTGGGTGCTGTGGAGGTCTTGAGCTTCCCGCTCCCCAGCGAGCCGTACATCAAGCCCGATCAAAAAGTGTACCCGGACAGCTACAAGCCCGGAGCTCTGGGCAAGTCCACCGTGATGGCCACCGACAACTCTCTCGGTTTCGAGGCGACGGATGTGGCTCCGGTCATCCCGGGCAGCCGCTTCCGTGTCATCGACTGATGATTCGGGGCGTCCCCCTGATGGGACGCCGGAGTTTCAAGTCTTTCTCGCGCTCCTGCAGACTCTGCCGGAGCGCTTTTTTATGCCGCTGATTCGATCCTCTCCCTGCAAGGTCAACCTGCTGCTCAACATCCTGGGGCGACGCCAGGACGGGTTCCATGACCTTGAAACTCTGTTTCATCCGGTGCCGCTTTGCGATGAGTTGACCTTTGAAACGGATCCGAGCCCGGGAATCCACTTCTCCTGCGACCATCCGCAATTGCCGACCGATCGGAGCAACCTCGTGGTGAGGGCTGCTGAGCAATTCTTGGCCGAGGCCCAACGGACAGAGCAGGGGATTCGGATCCACTTGACCAAGCGCATCCCCTTGGCAGCCGGGTTGGGTGGCGGCAGCTCCAATGCTGCTCACACGCTTGTCGGGATGAATGACTTGTTGGGGCGACCACTGGGAGTTGACCGGTTGGATCAATTGGCCGCCGCTCTCGGTTCGGATGTGAATTTCTTCCTCCAGGAGCACCCCGCTCGAGCCACCGGCCGGGGGGAACGGGTTGAGCCCATGGCGGCGTTCGAGGCGCTTCGTGGTCGCGGCATGATCTTGTATCATCCGGGCTTTGGCATCTCTACGGCCTGGGCCTATCGGGAACTGGCCCAGTATCCCGAGGCGCTGAATGGCAGACCCGGTCGGGTCGAAGCCTTGGAGCGGGCCCTGCGATCCGGTGATCTCGCCGAAGCGGGGAAGCACTTCTACAACTCTCTGGAGGCCCCTGCATTGCACAAGTATCCTGTTCTGGAGCTGTACCAGCGTTTCTTCCGGGAGCATGGGGCTTGGGCGGCGCTGATGTCCGGAAGCGGATCCACGACGTTTGCGCTCTTTCCGGATGTGGTAATGGCGCAGGCCGCGGTTGCGCCCTTTGAGGCGCGTTTTGGGGCGGAAGGATGGATGCAGGTGGTCAGCCTGTAGTCGCCCCCTGTTCCAGACTCGTTTCGATGCGGCCGTTTGTTCGGTTCGTAGTTCAGAGGTGCCCGAGTGGGGAAGGTTGGCGTGAAAGGTCTGGCCAGCCGTTTGCAGCGGCCTTTTTCTGGCTTTTGAGGGTGAGTTGTGCCGGGATCTCTTCAGCTCTCAACCCCCTCGCAAAGTCCCCCTTATGATTCGTCTCGATGGCAAGACTGCTCTAGTGACGGGTGCCGGATCTGGCATCGGTCAGTGCATCGCTGAAACCTTTGCCCGAGCCGGTGCCCGGGTCATCGTCGCTGAACTCCGGGCCGAGGCCGGTGAAGCCACTGTGCTCCGGATCCGCGAGGCCGGGGGGCATGCCGAGTCCGTGGCGCTCGATGTGACCTCAGAATCTGACGTATTGGCTGCCGCTGCCGGTCATCCGAGAGTGGATGTGCTGGTGTGCAACGCGGGCATCGGTCACGTGGGCACTCTTCTGACCACGACCGGTGCGGACTTCGACCGCGTCATGGCCGTCAACGTCCGAGGGGTGTTCAACACCATGAAAGCCTGGTTGCCGGGAATGGTTTCGCGTGGTTCTGGGTCGGTGGTCAATCTGGCCTCCACGGCCGGTCTGGAAGGATTGGTGGACCGCTTTGCCTACAGTGTCAGCAAGCATGCAGTGGTGGGTATCACCCGCTCGGCGGCCCTCGACCATGCCCGCAGCGGCGTTCGCATCAATTGCCTGTGTCCAGGACGGGTCGAAACACCTTTCGTCTTGGCTCGCATCGCTGAATATCCGGATCCGGCAGCTGCAGCCCGTGAAATGGCTTCGACTCAGGCCATGGGGCGCATGGGTCAGCCTCAGGAAATCGCCGATGCCGCCCTGTTTCTGGCCTCCGATGCTGCAGCCTTCATCACCGGCGTTGCGCTGCCGGTGGACGGCGGGTGGACCGCCGGAATGTTCCCCAAAGCCTAAGTCCCATGGCAGGGATCCTACCCTGCCGACCGGTATTCCATTCCAGGTCACCCAACCCCAAAGAGCCTGTCCCTTGGACCAAGGGCTTGTTCGAGTAGTTTCATAAAAGTCGATGGCCAAGTTCGGTGGGTCCATGCAGCCTGTCCCCAGTCCATGGCGCTGCTTGAGATCGAAAATCTTCGGAAAAGCTTCCGAACACCGTACGGACAATTTTTGCCGGTGGTGGATGTTCCGGAGTTCCGTCTCAATGCCGGGGAACAGGTTGCCTTGAGTGGTCCTAGCGGTACCGGTAAGACCACGTTTCTGAACCTCATTGCCGGTATTCTGACCGGAGACTCCGGACGCGTTTCCCTCAATGGTCAAAATATGACCACGTTGTCGGAACCGGATCGGGACCGGCACCGGGCCGCGGTGATCGGGTACATCTTCCAGACCTTCAATTTGCTTCAGGGGTTCACCTGTCTGGAGAATGTCGTCTTGGGGATGTCTTTCGGGCCGGGTGCGGATCGGGGGCGTGCCAAGTCGCTGTTGGACCGGGTCGGATTGGGTGATCGACTCGATTATTTTCCTCGGCAGCTTTCGACCGGCCAACAACAGCGCGTGGCCGTGGCCCGGGCTCTGGCCAATCGGCCGAAGTTGGTCTTGGCCGATGAGCCCACGGGCAATTTGGACCCGGCCAATGCCGCCCAGGCTTTGGCCCTGATCCGGGAATTGTGCGCGGAACAGGGCTCGGCTCTTCTTTTGGTCAGTCATGATCCGGCGGTTCTGGCGGCGTTCCCCCGCCGAGAATCTTTGGCGACTCTCAATCAGGCCTCGAGGACGGAGGTGGCCTTGTGATCCTGTGGCTCTTGGTTCGCCGCAGTCTGCGGCAACATTTGCTATCGACCGTGGTAACGGCTCTTTCTCTGGCTCTGGCCGGGGGATTGCTCATGTCGGTCTGGGTGGTCAAACGCCAGGCCCGGGCGACCTTCACCGGGCAGACCGGCGCTTGGGATGCCGTTTTGGGAGCCCGCGGGGCGAAGCTGCAACTGGTGCTCAATGCGCTGTTTCATCTGGAGGCTTCGCCCGGGAATGTCGCGTTTTCCGATTTTCAGACGCTGTCCTCCAACCGGGCGGTGGCTCTGGCGATTCCGATCGCGGTCGGTGACAATTATTTGGGTTACCGCATCGTCGGTACGTTGACCAACCTCTTCACCGAGGCTGAGGCGGCACCGGGGCGGCGCTTCCGGTTGGTAGCCGGTGGGCGCTGGTTTGAAGACAGCTATCGCGAAGCGGTGGTGGGTTCCTTCGTTGCCCAAAGCCTGCGGCTGAAACCGGGTGATACCTTCAAGCCCTACCACGGCCTGAACTTCAATCCTCAGGAACAGCACGAAGACGAATATGTGGTCACGGGTGTATTGGAGCCCTCCAACACTCCAGCCGACCGAGTGCTTTGGATTCCGCTGGCGGGACTCCAGAACATGTCTGGCCATGCGGCGGCCACGGCGAGCGATGTGAGTGCGGTGTTGGTGAAGCTGCGCAGTGCCGTGGCGGGGCAGCAGTTGGACATGCTCTACAACAAACAGGGCGACCGGTTGACCTTCGCTTGGCCGCTAGGAACGGTCTTGGCCCAGTTGTTCGACAAGATGGGTTGGTTTGATCAGGTGCTGGAGTTGGTGGCCTACCTCGTCGCGCTGGTGGCCGCCGGTTCCGTGCTGGCCAGCATTTACAATTCTTTGAGCGCTCGCCGTCGCGACCTGGCCATTCTGCGGGCCCTGGGTGCCCGCCGTGCTCTCGTTTTCGCCTCCATCATTCTGGAGGCCACCTCGATAGCAGCACTCGGGATGGTTCTGGCCTGGGGCCTGTACGCCGTGATCATGGGCGCCGTGTCGGCCGTCATTCGGGCCCAGACCGGTGTGGTTCTCGATCCTTGGGCCTGGGATCCTGTCCTGGTTATCGCCCCGCTGGCGTTGGTGGCGCTTGGGGCTTTGGCAGGAGTTCTCCCGGCCATCAAGGCCTACGGCAATCCGGTGGCCGAAAACCTGGCCCCGGAATCCTGAGCGCCTCAGGGCGATGACACGATTCATGTGAGGGAGTCGGGCAATTGCCTCGGATGAGGCGTTCTCGGGTCTCCAGCCCCGGGTTTCGAGGGGTAAATTCGCAGAAACCCGAAGCAAGGAATGGACAGGCGGCCGGTGGTGTCGGTAAATCCTGATGTTCCACGTCCGACTTGTCATAACACAGTATCAACACACGTACCCCTATGAGTAATGGAAGTAACGAGGGCATAGCCCCCAATGCAAAGCGGCTGCTAATGGCCGGTTTCATGGCCATCCTTGCCGCAGGCATTGGATTCGCTTTGCGCAATGGCCTCACCGGAGAGTGGAAAACACTCTTCCGGTTCACAGATGGTCAGGTTGGCCTCATCGGCGGAGCAGGCTTCTCGGGTTTCTGTTTCGGCATCATTTTCGGCGGCATCGTGGTGGACAAAATCGGCTACGGAAAATTGGTGGGGGCAGCCTTCTTGCTCCATGTGCTGTCTGCGGTCGTCACGCTCTCTCCTGCCCCGGATGTCAGTCAGGCAGCCGCCTTCAATCTGCTTTTTTGCGGGTCCTTCATCTTCTCCCTCGCGAACGGAACTCTTGAGGCCGTCGCCAATCCTTTGATTGCGACCATTTACCCGAAGAACCGCACGCATTACCTGAACATCCTTCATGCGAGCTGGCCGGCGGGAATGATTCTCGGCGCGTTCGTCACCCTCTTTCTGGGTGAAGCGCTCCCCTGGAAGATGAAACTGGGATTGTACCTCATCCCCACCGCGATTTACGGGGTGATGTTCTTGGGGCAGAAGTTCCCCAAATCCGAAGCCTCCTCCAAAGGTCTTTCGCTGGGCGAGATGATGAAAGATGTCGGAATTCTGGGAGCAAGCATCGTTGGTGTGCTGCTCTTCCTGTTCTTCCGCGACTCGCTGGGTGGCATCATTGGCGCCATCACTGGAAGCGCATTCTTTGCGTCCCAAGCTTGGGTCATCATTTCAGGCCTCGTTGCTGTGGGTTTTGTCGCCTGGGTTGCGGTGATCACGCAGTTCGCGCTCGGACACTGGATGATTTTCACCCTCTTCGTCGCCCATGCGATCCTGGGTTCGCTGGAGTTGGGCACCGACTCGTGGATCGAAAATATCAACGGCAGCATCCTGACTGCGAAACAAGGCACGATCCTCTTCATATTTGCGTCGGCGATGATGTTCGCGCTGCGTTTCTCCAGCCACTGGATCGAGTCCCGCCTCAAGCTCTCCCCGATCGCAATTTTGTTCACCTGCTCGATCTTTGCCATCGTCGGTTTGCTGGCCTGCTCGTCGGTGACCACCCTCACGGTCGCCTTCGGCGCCGTGCTGATCTACAGCATCGGCAAGACGTTCTTCTGGCCGACCATGCTCGCCGTCGTGGGCGATCGTTTCCCGCGCTCAGGTGCGGTGGCGATGTCCATCATGGGTGGCATTGGCATGCTTTCCGTGGGACAGATTGGCGGACCTGGCCTCGGCTATGCCAAGGATCGCTTCACTGCTGAACATTTGGAAGCCAATGGCCAGCAGATGGTTCTCGCTGCAAACAAAGCTGAAAAACCGTCGGGCTTGCTCGGGTTGTTCAAGGAGGTTGCGGCTTTGGACGGCGCCAAGATGGAGGCCGCGAAAAAGCTGGCTGAGAAAGAGAAACACGACAGCGTCTCCGCTGAAAAATCCCAGCTCACAGCGGAACAAAAGGCGATGGTCGAAGCCAATATCGCTGGTGCTCGTAAGACGCTCAAAGCCGATGCCGCCCTCCCGGTCGGAATGGCCGCCATCTACCTTCTGCTGATCCTCTACTTCAAGTCCATCGGCGGCTACCGGCCGGTGACGATTGCCGATTCCGCCAAGGCCTGAGGTTCTCAGTCTTGATTCTCCAACGCGGGCGGTTCCTGAAATACGGGGCCGCCCGCTTTTCTTTGCACGGATCTCCTGTTATCGGCCGCCGGGATCAATCCGCCAGTTGCATCCGCCTGTCGACCAGCCGATCCTCTTGCCATGTCGCTCAAGGTGAATCTTCGCCTCTTGGAGAAGGAGTCCATCGAACTTGATGGGGATATTCTGGGGTCCGAACTGGCTCCGGACTTCCTCGATGAATTGATGCGCCTGTCGCATCCCGTGGAGTACGAGCTGACTGTGGAACGCCAGTCCGACAGTTTGCTGGTGACCGGAAGTCTGCGCAGCCACGTGGATTGCGAGTGTTCCCGATGCCTCAAATCCTTTGTCCTTCCGGTGCGTGTGGACGAGTTTTCCACCCTCGCACCGTTGGAGGGCGAAGAGGCTCTTCCAGTCGATGGAGATTTTGCAGACTTGACCCCTGTCGTCCGGGAGGACATTTTGCTGGCTCTGCCAACGAACCCGTTGTGCGGACCTGACTGTCGTGGGTTGAAGCCGAAGGGCCAGCCCCGCGAACTGCAAGTGAGGGAGCAGGCTGAGCCGAATACGGCGTGGAATGCCCTCGATAATCTGAAACTGTAACCGAACCGAATATGGGCGTCCCCAAACGCAAACCGTCGCGCAGCCGTCAACGCATGCGCCGAGCCTACAACAGTGTCCTCACCCTGCCGAAGTTGGCCGTCTGCACCCAGTGCGCCTCTCCGTCGTTGCCACACCGGGTTTGTCCTGAGTGCGGTTTCTACAATGGCCGTCAGGTGATCAACGTCGGCGTCGCAGCCTGAGGTTTCTAGACGCGCCGTGTCCGTTTTTGACGGACCGGCGCGTTTTGCTTATGCGCCTGGCAGTGGACGTCATGGGCGGCGACCACGGTCCGGAGGAACTCCTCCAGGGCGTGAAGCTGGGTTTGGCGGCCGATCCGTCCATATCCCGCCTCTATGTGGTCGGGCCTCCGTCCGTCTTGACGCCGTTGCTGCTCAGCACTGCCTGCTCCGATCCGCGTATCGAGATACATCCGGCCTCCGAGGTCCTCAACATGGAGGACAAGCCGGTCCAGGGTCTTCGCAAAAAGAAGGACTGTTCGATTCTTCGGGCCGTCGAGTTGGTGCGGGACGGTAAGGCCGACGCGGTGATCTCCTCCGGCAACACCGGAGGCATCGTCGCGGCAGCCACCATCCGTCTCCGAACCCTCGAGGGCATTGAGCGCCCCACGATCGCGTGCATCATGCCGTCCAAGTCTGGGGCATGGGTCTTGGTGGATGGCGGAGCCAACCCCGAGTGCACCCCAAAAAACTTGCTCCAGTTCGCGGTGATGGGCTCGGCCTATTCGCGAGCCATGCTCGGCAAGCAAAGTCCCCGTGTGGGAATTTTGAGCAATGGCAGCGAAGAATCCAAGGGGACCGATCTGACCCGTGAGGCGTTGCCGTTGATCCGGGCTTCGGGTCTCAACTCCACCGGCTACTGCGAGGGCTACGATTTGTTCATGGATGGCGTCGATGTTTGCGTCTGTGATGGGTTCGTCGGAAACATCGTGCTGAAGTCGGCGGAGAGTCTTGGCAAGGCCGTGGGAGCGATGCTTCGCGAGGAGTTGACGGCCAACCCGTGGCGCATGCTGGGAGCCGCCATCGCGGGTGGCGGGTTGCAGCGCATCCGGACGCGGATGAACCCCGAGGCTTACGGTGGGGCGCCGCTCTTGGGAGTCCACGGTTGCGTGATCAAGATCCACGGAAGCGCTAAACGCTCCAATGTTCGGCACGCCATGAGTCAGGCGGTTCGGTTTGTGAGACTGGGTCTCAACGAGACGTTGGTTTTGGCCATCGCTCAAGCGGCCTCGGCTGTTGCATTGACCTCGCCCGATTTGCCTGTGTCCAATTCTCAGGGCGCTGTACCTCCTGCAAGTCCGACCCAGACCCCCTGATCCTCAGAGAATCTCTTGAACCATCCCCGAACCCATCGCGCACCGCTTCGTTCCGCCTCCATCGTAGGGCTTGGTTCCTATGTGCCGGAACGGGTGATGACCAACGCTGATCTGGAGCGGATGGTGGAGACTTCGGATGAATGGATCACCAGCCGCACTGGCATCCGCGAGCGGCGAATCGCCGGAGCCTCCGAAACGACCTCGGACATGGCCTTGGAGGCGGCCCGTCGGGCGATGAGCTCCGCCGGGGTCACGGCCGCCGACATTGACATGATCATCGTCGCCACCATCACCCCGGACATGCCCTTCCCGAGCACCGCGTGTCTGGTGCAGCAGAAACTGGGAGCCCATCGGGCCGTGGCTTTTGACATCGAGGCCGCCTGTAGCGGGTTTGTCTACGCACTGGATGTTGGGGCCCGATTCGTCGAGGCCGGTGCGCATGAAACGGTCCTGATTATTGGTGCCGAAAAGATGAGTTCCGTGGTGGATTGGACCGACCGCAACACCTGTGTGCTCTTTGGGGATGGTGCCGGGGCTGCCATCTTGAAGCATCGGCCTGGCGCTCGCGGTCTTCTGACGACGTGCCTCGGATCCGATGGCTCGAAAGCCAGCCTGCTGGAGCTTCCCGGCGGCGGCAGCGCCTGTCCGGCGACGGCGGAGTCGGTTGCCGATCGCCGCCACTTTCTGCGGATGGACGGGAAGGAAACCTTCAAGAACGCCGTCCAGGCCATGGTCTCCGCCTCGAACGAGGTGCTGGAGCGGTGTGGCCTGTCCATCGAGCAAATTCGCTGCGTGATCCCGCATCAGGCCAATCAGCGCATCCTGAGTGCCGTCGGCGAACGCTTGGGGGCTACGGAGGAACAAGTCTTCGTCAATGTAGACCGCTACGGCAACACGAGCGCTGCTAGTGTGGGCATTGCCATGGATGAAGCAGTTCGCCAAGGCCGCATACGGCCGGGAGACTTGGTTCTACTGGTTGTATTTGGAGCCGGCCTCACCTGGGGGGCGGCCATTTTGGAATATTGATTGGGATTCGTCGGGGTTTCATCCGTCAGTCGGATTCTCGGTCGACCTTAGAATGCGCTGTTCTTGGTTGGCCCTCTCGAGTCGGACTCGCAGTGAGGAACGACGGGTCGCATCGGCTTCAAGCTTCTCCAGGTCCCACGTATCGGCAAAGACCCGCCCGCGGCCCAACTGGATCCCGTAGGCCAGCGCCAATTCCAAAGTCTCGGGACGCGGTGGGGCGAATTGCCCCCGGTTTGCCAACGATTCCAACGCGCCGTTGCCCGACCGGGTCGGAATCAGCGAAATGGTATTGGCACCACAGTCGAACGCGAAATCGATGGATCGGCAGGCCCATTCCAGAGCCTCGGATTCGTTGAGGAAGGGCGGTTTGACCAAGATGAAGACCCGCAAGTCCATGTCGTGATACCGGATCCATTCGGCGGAATGCTGGAAGCTTTCCCGATCAATCCCTTTGTTGAGGCGTTCGAGAACCTCAGGATGGGCTGTTTCCAGCCCCAGTGCGAGTTCCAGTCGGGTGTCGGCGCCGAGTTCGCGTTGGAAGGGTAGAATGCGCTCTTCCCGGATGAGTTTCGGGTGGCATTCGACCACGAGCCGTTCGAAGGCACGCGCCTTTCGGGCCATTTCCGGCCAATCCGCCGCCGGTATGGCCTGCGGATCAAAAAACGAGCCGGCGTTGTAGAGTTTGAGCCACTGGGCCTGCTTGGGGTGTTCGGCACGGTCTGCAGCAAAGGCCTGCTCCACCTGTTCCGGAATGGCCCCTGCAGGCACCGTTTCTTCGAGCGTGTGGCGCCACAGGTCGCACATCAGGCAGCGCCAGGGACATTCCTTGTTGGTCAGGAACACTGTCAGGATGGAAGCCTGTCCCCCAGCCGGATTGGGTTCGGATTCCCGCAGCCAATGTGACGGGCGTCTCGGATCCAGTCCTGCAGTGCGGGTGATGCCGGCCCGGCGTGCCAAAATCCAGGCATCCCGGGCTGCACGGCTGTTGGGATACAGATCGAGATCGGGGGAATGGTTCAACTGCAGGGCATCAGAACCTCGGGAAGTATTCAGGAAAAGCGTTTCCTCGGAGGCGTTCTTCGGTTTCGGTATCCGCCGGCAAGGTCAGTGGCGGTCGGTCCGGTGTCACATTCGCGGCTCCGGGCTGGAACTTCTCCCGCAACTTTTCGCGCCGGTCGCTGTTGCAGGGAGGTCGTTTCGCATGTCGTACACGCCACTGAAATCCATTCTAAACCAGGCAGGGCTCATCACGCCTGCCCAGTTTGATCAGTGGTCGGAGGCTTGGCGGCGTTCGGTCGAGGGCGGTGGTACCGAGCCCCGATTGACCTTCTTCGCTCGGGAAGCCGGTTTGGCCGAAGAGGCGTTTCTCCAAAAGTTGTCTGCCGCCTTGTCCATCGAGTTTGTCGATTTGGCCAAGCTCAGCATCGCTACGGAGGTCCGCAAGCGCATCAGCACCAAGGTGGCCTTCCAGTTCTCCATCATTCCCTTTTCTGATGAAGGCGGAGTGTTGTCGGTCGCTGTGGCCGATCCCTTTGATGCGGCCATGTTGGCGAGCGTTCAGTTCGATGTGGGTGGGGCTGTTCGGTACGCCCTGGCCACTCGTGCCGAGATCGAGAAGGCGCTGAAGAAGTATTACGGCGTCGGAGCCGAGACCCTCGACGAAATGGCCGAGGAGGACGACGCCATCGAACTCGAGATCGACGGCGGGCGCGAAATCACCGGAGACGATCAGGACGCCAGCGTCATCAAGTTCGTCAACCAGGTCATCTGGGAGGCCTTCAAGGACCGGGCGACCGACATTCACTTCGAGCCTTCCGAGGATGAGTTGCGCATCCGCTACCGCATCGACGGCATCCTTCATCAGACGCCGCTGCCTCCGCAAATCAAGCGCTACCAGGCGGCGCTGATTTCACGCATCAAGGTGATGGCCGGGATGAACATCGCCGAGAAGCGCCTGCCGCAAGATGGGCGCATCAACGTCCGCATCAAAGGCGAGGAAATCGACATCCGCGTGTCCACGGTGCCGACGGTGTGGGGCGAGTCCGTTTCCCTGCGTCTGCTATTGCGCGGCAAGATCTTCTTTAGCCTCGAGAAGCTGGGCTTCGCCCCGCACGAAGACGCATTGATCCGCGAGCTCATCGTCAAGCCGCACGGAATCATCCTGGTCACTGGGCCCACGGGATCCGGCAAATCAACCTCCCTCTACGCCTTCCTTTCGACCATCAACTCGGTCACCAAGCGCATCATCACCATCGAAGAACCGGTGGAATACGAGCTCAAGGGCATCAACCAGATTCCCGTGCGTTCGGACATCGGGCTGACCTTCGCAGTGGGGCTGCGTCACATTCTCCGTCAAGATCCCAACGTGGTCATGGTCGGTGAAATTCGTGACACCGAGACCGCCGAAATTGCCATCCGTGCCTCGCTGACCGGTCATCTGGTCTTCAGCACCTTGCACACCAACGATGCAGCCAGCGCTTT
>Ga0214923_10004798_pt1 | contig 16079 bp, 21 predicted proteins | sample LL1510_MetaG_FD_177993 | JGI IMG/M metagenome (GOLD analysis project Ga0214923, IMG submission 177993) | Freshwater microbial communities from Lake Lanier, Atlanta, Georgia, United States - LL-1510 | ecosystem: Environmental > Aquatic > Freshwater > Lake | place: USA: Georgia | collected...
TTTCTTTATCAGAAGACGCCAAGCAAAAGATTGTAATCCTAGACGAGTTCGATTACTCTAACGCTCAAAGCATCCAACCAGCCCTTCGTGGAGCTATTGAGGAGTTTGCCAAGACTTGTCGGTTTATCCTGACCTGTAACTACAAGAATCGAATTATTGAACCAATTCATTCTCGTTGTACGGTTATTGACTTCAACTTTCCAACCAAGGAACGTCCAGAATTGGCTAAACAGTTTCTAGACCGTTGCCAATGTATTTTGGAAGAAGAAGGTATTGATTATGACAATAAGGTGTTGTCCAAGGTCGTGGTTAAGTATTTTCCAGATTTTAGGCGAACCCTAAATGAACTTCAGCGATACTCTGCTGCTGGTACTATCGATATTGGAATTTTAAGTACGGCTGGAGAACTAAACGTCAAAGAACTTATGGGGTTCTTAAAGACCAAGAACTTTACAGAGATCCGTAAGTGGGTAGCCAACAATCTAGACAATAGCCCTCAAGACATCTTTAGGAAGGTCTACGATGGCTTATACGAGTTCCTAGACCCTGCTAGCGTACCTCAAGCGGTGGTTATCATTGGTGAATACCAGTACAAGACCGCATTTGTGGCGGATCAAGAGATTAATCTGTGTGCGTTTATGGTGGAACTAATGATGAATTGTGGATTTAAGGATTAAATGTAATGGAACATTTTTATGAAAAATTAGAAGGTTGGTTTACGTTTCCCAAATTATATTCTGAATTAGCTCAAGTTCTTCCTGAAGGTGGAACTTTTGTTGAGGTAGGCGTTTGGAAGGGAAGAAGTCTGGCATATTTTATAGTAGAAGCAATCAAATATAATAAAAATTTAAATATTTATGCTGTAGATACTTGGAAAGGAAGCGAAGAACATAAAAACGAAAATGCAATAATTAATGATACATTATTTGAAGAATTTACTACAAATATGGCATCAGTTGCAGATAAATTTAAACCACTTCAAATGACATCAGAAGAAGCTTCTAAAATATTTGAAGATAACAGTATAGATGGTATTTTTATTGATGCTGCTCACGAATACGAAGCAGTAAAAAAAGATCTAGAACTTTGGTATCCAAAAGTTAAATCTGGAGGATACTTCTGTGGTCATGATTATTCAGCTGGTTGGCCGGGAGTTATCAGGGCTGTAAATGAATTTTTTCAAAATAAACCTAATGAATTTATTGGATTTGGTGAATTGTCTTGGGTAGCAAGAAAAAACTAATGAAACCGTTTGACTTTTTAAATTCCATAAATCAAACCAAGGTTTCTTTGATGGACGAAGATCCCGGTTGCGAACGAGAATATATTCCATTTCTTGCCAATCGGGGCCTTTCTTACTTTTCGGACACTATCTTTTTAGCCAACGAAATGAATCGTCTATCCGGTCTGGACAAGAAGATGCAGTTTGATTTTTTACGGATATCGGTTCGGCCTCGTAAGAGATTCAGCAGGTGGATCAAAGACGAGTCTAATGACCGTATAGACGCTTTAAAGACCTTATACGGCTATTCTCACAACAAGGCCAAGCAAGTAGTAGACCTGATCAAACAACAAGATTGGGATGAGATTTTTTCCATTTTAGATCAAGGCGGCACAAATACTAAAAATCCTAAATAATTCCGTATTACTGAATTTTTTAATGAAAGCGGAATATAATGGAAAACGAAGATATTTTTGATGGCCTTGGAGTTGAAATCAAATTAAAATCTAAAGACGATTTTCTCAAGGTCAAAGAGACTCTTACCCGGATGGGTGTGTCGTCCAAAAAAGAAAAAAAGTTGTATCAAAGTTGTCATATCCTCCATAAACGTGGGAGATATGCAATTATGCATTTTAAAGAAATGCTTGATCTAGATGGACTGGAGACCGATATAGACGATACTGATCTTGGTCGTCGCAACATGATTGTAAAGCTTCTGGTAGAATGGGGACTGGTAGAAGCTGTGGATCCAGATGAGTACAAAGAACCAATTATTTCTTTGGCTCAATTAAAAATTATTCCTCACAAAGAAAAGAAAGAATGGCAACTGGTACCTAAATACCATATAGGAAACTCTTAATTATGCAAACCGAAGTGATTTCTTTTTTTAGTGATATAGATGGTAAATCGTATTATAGTGATCATGCTCATCGTCTAACAAACCAATTAAAACAATTAAATATTCCACACGATATAAGAAAAAAACCGTCTCTAGGTTCTTATCAGAAGAATTGTTTAAGTAAGCCACAGTTTATCTACCAGATGCTGATAGAAAAACAAAAGCCTGTTGTGTGGCTAGATATAGATTCTGATGTAAGAAAATCTTTAGGAGTGTTTGATATGTTTGTGGGGAACACTGATGTTGCTGTTGCTTGTTCTCACAACAAACTGCACGCAGCAAAAGCATCACCAATATATCTTGCATTCAATTCAAAGACTCTAGAGTTTTTACAACACTGGTCATTTATGGCCAAACAAATGATGCACAATGGAAGATGGTTTGATCATGAAGCCTTGATAGGCATCCTTCATTCGTTTTATCAAAAAGACGGCTTTGTTATGAAATTTATAGGACCTGAATATTGCGTTTGGCCAGGTCAAGAAAACGAAAACAGTATTATTGTTATGGGATTGGCTGATGTTGATTCTAAAAAAGAAGCATTAAAGCAATTAGGCATGAGTGAGGAATTAATACAATGGCAGAGTCCGGGCACAAAATAAAAGGAATAGGTGCTCCTTTTGATACAAATTATTCGTCTTGTTCTAATATAAAACCAACTAATTTTAATTGGTGTGTGGATTCTGCTTCAGTAGTAGTGCACATTGATCGTGGTTTATTTTTGCAACCAGATAAATCTATATCCAAAACAAACAGATTTGGTTGGGTTTGTGAATCTACACTCATAGTACCTGATGTTTATAATTTTTTAGCAAACAATTATAATACATTATTTGAAACATATTACAATAAAATATTTACTTGTGATCACTCTTTAATTAGATTACATGATAATTTTGTTTACTGCCCAAATGGAAGTAATTATCCGTGGGTTCCAAAATCAGAATGGAAGATTTATAATAAAACAAAATTATGCAATATGTTTTGTTCTCCAAAATTAAGAACTAAAGATCATTATTATCGTCACGATATTGCAAAATTGGCAATTGATTTAGGGTTTGATGTTTTTGGTGGAGCACACAATACACAACGTACTGTGGTAGATCCTATGAATCCTTGGTCTACAAAATCACAAGGATTAAAGGATTATAGATTTAGTGTGGTTATGGAAAATGGAATATACGATTCATATTGGACAGAAAAACTGACAGACTGTTTTGCAACCGGAACCATTCCAATTTATTGGGGTACGTCTAGTTTACCTAAAGAAATAAATCAAAATGGTATTATACGGTTGGAAGCAGGAAAAGAAAAACAAATATTAGAATCATTAACCGCTGAATTGTACGACTCTATGTTACAAGCAGTAAATGATAATTTTAATTTTGTTAATACTTTAAAAATGGCAGACGACTACTTATTTGATTTGATGAAAGGATAAATTATGCATTTTGTTTCATACTATTACGATAAAGACGAAACTAAATCAACTTATTACAAGGACTGTTATCATCGTTTAAAAGGACAATTAGATCAATACAACTACAAACAAAGTGTTGATAATATTAATTTTGATAAACAGGGATTAGATTCTAGATATCACCGTTTAAACATGATCAAACCTGAGTTTTTGTTACAAAAAATGGAACAATTAAACGATGCTGTTGTGTGGATTGATGCGGACTGTATAGTTAATCATCGTTTAACTGAATTAGAGAATGCAGACTGTGATATTGGATTTTTTATTCGTCACCACGATAATAGAACTCCACATGCAGCTATAATTTATTTTAATAATACAGAGAAATCTAAACAATTTCTTTTAAAGTGGAAACAAATATGTGATATTAAAAAGAACGATCCAACATACGACTGTACCGAACACTGCATATTGGTTGATCTTTTTAATGAGATAGATCCTACTATTAAATTAGAAAAGTATCATAATATTGCTGCTTCTGGTGATTATAATCTAGGGCTACATCCGCAACTTAAAAAATTTAAAGTATGGATTGGAATTAGTCCAGAAGCTTACGAATACGAAAGAAATAAAGCAGAATACGAAAATAAAAAATAACATGCAAATTACTTTTAACAGACTGGGGTGTTACGGTAGACTGGGAAATCAAATGTTTCAGTATGCTGCCTTATTAGGAATCGCTAATAAGTTAAATTATACACCAGCCATAAATTATTCATTAAAATCAAATAATCCTAAATTTAACTTAGAATTAGATGATTACTTTAATATAACAGCAAATAATTCTGCTGGTATTCCTGTTCATAAGATATTCCAAGAACACGGATTTTCTTTTGATGCAAACGCATTTAATATTCCACCGCATACTGATATATTTGGTTACTTTCAGTCTGAAAAGTATTTTAAACATATACAAGATAAAATTAAAAATGAATTTACTTTTAAAAATGAAAACAATCTAAAAGAAAAATTTAAACCTCTAAAAGATAAAGTAAAAACACAAATTGTATCACTTCATATAAGAAGAACTGATTATACAGAGCTTGTTAATTATTATCCTTTTTCTTTTGAGTATTATAAAAAATCTTTATTATTATTAAAAGAAAAAATTGGTAATTTTTGTTGTGTTGTATTTACTGATGATATCACTTGGGTAAGAAATAATATTGATAATCTTTTAATAGAAAACATTAATTTTGTATTACAACAAGGATCAAAAGAAGAAGATTTATATTTTATGACTCAGTGCGATCATAATATCATAGCAAATTCTTCTTTTAGTTGGTGGGGAGCTTGGTTAAACAACAACCCAAACAAACAAGTAATTGCACCTTCAGCATGGTTTGGTTGCGATGGACCTCCAAATTGGCAAGACATCTATTGTGATGGATGGACAGTATTATGAAAAAAATAGATCTTAAAGATGTTACTTTTATAATACCGGTTAGATTGACCGATAATGATCGTGTTTTAAATTTAATAGCAAATTTAAGGTATTTGAATAAGTATTTTAATACCAATATTATTGTGAAAGAATACGATTCAGAACCCAGAGCAGATAAGATTATTTTAAATTTTACAGACGTTTTGTATATCTTTGAAAGATGTGAAAAAGATGCTCCATTCCATAGAACACGTCTTTTAAATGATATGTTAGAACAAGTTAAAACACCTATAACAGTAAATCATGATTTGGATATTATCGTAGATCCAGACACTGCATTTACTGCTAAAAAAATGATATTACACGAAAAATATGATGCAGTTTATCCATATAAAAAAGGAATTACTACTTGGAATGACGTGTATAAAAATACAGAAGCATACGTGAATTTCATTAAAGACGTAAATATAAAAGAATTAACAAATAAATGTTATAATAAAACAATTAAAACAGTTAATAAATATTATTTGGTTGGTGGTTCTATATTTTTTAATACAAATTCTTATAAAAATAATGGTGGAGAAAATGAAGAATTTGTGGATTGGGGCCCAGAAGATCGTGAACGATTTTTTAGATTTTATATTTTAGATTATAAAATAGGTTGGATAGAAGACGGAAAAATATACCATTTAGAACATAAAAAATCAAATGTTGCTTGGAATTATGGAATACACCCATTGACCTTAAAAAATAATGCTATTTACAACGAAATGATTAAATGGGATAAAGAAAAACTTAAATTTTTTATTGAACAAAAATTTAAAAAATTTAAATAAAATGGAACGTATTATCAAGCAGCTGAATGGTTTTTCTGGAAGCACTGTTTTATTAGTAGAACAGGACGATACTTTATTAGTTAAAAAGATTAATAATGTAGACAGAAATTACATTCAACTTGCAAATTTATACAAACTAGGTTTTAATGTTCCTAAAATTTATAAAAAAGAACAAAATATATTAAAAATGGAATATATTGATGGTCTTGATATGAAGACTTATATTGCAAATTATGGTATAAATGCGTTATACGATTTTATAACAACAACAATACAGCAATTCAGAGTAAACGAAAAAGAAAAAAATTATACTGAAACGTATAATAAAAAACTAACATGGTTAGACAAACAATCAGTATTACCATTCACAAAAAAACAATTAATAAAAAGATTACCAACACATCTTCCGTGCTCTGTGTATCATGGAGACATGACATTACAAAACCTAATATACAACAAAACTAATAAATTTTACATGATTGATACTATCACAACAGAATATGATTCTTGGGTTTTTGATTTATCTAAAATGAGACAGGATTTAACGTGCCATTGGTTTATTAAAAACGAAAAAGATAATAATTTAGTGACATATTTAAATATTTTAGAAAATAAAATACTATGTGAGTATCCTGTCATAAATAATAATGCCTTATTAATTTTGATGTTGTTGCGTGTATTTTTTTATGTTGATAAAAATAGTGATGAATATACTTTCTTGTTGAGTGAAATTAAAAAATTATGGAAATAATTATCCCAGCTGCAGGTCTATCTACACGGTTTCCTAATATGAGACCAAAATATTCTTTGACAGATTACTCTGGTAATCTTATGTTAAAATCGGCACTAATACCTTATATTGGTAAATATAAAATAAATATAGGTATTTTGAAACAACACGAAGACGAATATTCAATATCAACACTACTGAAACACGAATTTAAAAAAGATATAAACATTATAATGATTGATAAACCAACAAAAGGTCCAGCAGATACGGTTTATCAAATTATAAAAAAATGCAAATCAAAATTTAAACAAGGATTCTTGATCAAGGATTGTGACAGTTTTTTTGATCATCAGATTTTAGATGAAAATTATATCTGTATATCAAAATTTTCTGATAACAATTTAATAAAAACACCAGCATCAAAAAGTTATATTTTAAGTAACGATCAAGGAATTGTACAAAATATAGTAGAAAAAAAAGTAATATCAGATAAATTTTGTGTTGGTGGTTATCGATTTAAAACTATAGACATGTACGTAAAGGCATTTAATGCAATTAAAAACAATAATGGAGAAATGTTTGTTTCCAACATAATACAGCATTGCCTTGCAAATAATCATATTTTTATAGAAAATACAGTTTTAAATTATACGGATGTAGGAACAGCAGAAGAATGGTTTAAATATAATGATAAATCTGTTATATTTTGTGATATAGACGGAACCATAATCAAAGCACAGGCCAAAAGCGATTACGGATTGAAACCAATCCCATTATTAAAAAATATAAATTGTATTAAAAAATTAATTGATGAAAAAAATCAAGTTATTTTTGTTACTGCTAGGCCAGAAAGTGCCAGAGCACAAACACAAAAAATGTTAAATCAGCTCGGACTAGAAGGTCATTCTTTGATTATGGGATTATTAAATTGTAAACGGATACTAATAAACGATTTCAATGCAGCTAATCCGTATCCCCGTGCAATATCTATAAATATACCAAGAGATAACGATACCCTGGAGAGTTTTATATGACTAATAAAGAAAAACCAAATTTATTTGAAGAAAGAATGGATGGTTATGGTGGAGCTTATAACAATTCTCAAAATTATTTAAAAGGATTGGATGATCTATGTGTATTTCATGGCATGAATAAAAATCATAATGTTTTAGAATTAGGTGTAAACGATGGAGTAAGTACAGTTTTATTTTCTTACTATGCCCAAACTGTAACAGGAATTGATATTAATAAATCAAATAAATTACAAAATAATTTAAATTTACATAATAATATTATTTTTAAACAAGGCAATATAGAAACAATAGTTCCAGAATTACCTGATAATTATTTTGATTTTATTTATATAGATGCAGCTCATGAAAAACCATCTGTTTTGCGAGATATTAATTTGTCACTACCAAAATTAAAAAATAATGGAATAATTTGTGGTCATGATTATATTGTTCAAGAAGATCAGATCCATGGAGTTTGGGGTGCAGTAAATGAATTTTTTAAAAATAAAAAAATAAACACTTTTGAGGATACTAGTTGGTCTATTCAAGTATAGGAGAAATAAAATGACAAATGATGAAATTATCAATGCAGTAAAACCATATACAATGGTTTCCACAGAAAGATTAACTCAATTATTGAATGCTGTAGAACATATAGTAAACAATAATATTGATGGAGATTTTATTGAAATTGGTGTATGGAAAGGTGGTTGTATAATGGCTATTTGTTTAAAATTAATACAATTAAATAAAACAAATAAAAAAATATTTTTATATGACACATTTCAAGGAATGAGTGAGGCGGAAGATATTGATGTAGATTTATGTGGTGAAACAGCAAAGAATTGGTTAAAAACAAATGATTGTATTGCTTCTATTGATGAAGTAAAAATTAATGTAGAAAATACTGGCTATCCAAAAGATTTAATTTTTTATAAAATTGGAAATATATTAGAAACAAATATTTTAGAAATACCTAAAAATATTTCTTTATTAAGATTGGATACTGATTGGTACAATACAACTAAATTTGAATTAGAAAACTTTGAACCAAATGTATGCAAAAAAGGAATTATAATTATAGATGATTATGGTCATTGGAAAGGCTCAAAAAAAGCAACAGACGAATATATAGATAAAAAACAAATTAATTTAAATATTATTGATTATACTGGAGTATGGTGGGAAAAAATATAATGGAAAACATATATTTTACAACTTTTTATACTGAAGGCGAGCCCACCGATAAAGGGTATGATTTAAAACAAACTGCAATTCAAATTAAAGAAAGGTTAGCTCCATTCTTTACTGATACATTTTTTTTTAATAAAACAAAATTAAAAGAAATAAATGGTAGTCAAGATATATGCAATGAATACGATGAAGCATTGGATATGAATCCAAATGCAAATAATATAGGTTATTTTGATTTTAAACCTTTTATAATTGATTATGTTTTAAGTATCATACCAGAAAATTCTATACTGGTATATCATGATGCAAATTTTGAAAAAAATGCTCAATATTGGGAATCTGATTGGGATAATATAAAACAATTTGCAAATAAGCTGCTTGCAGATAATTCCAGTGACTTGTTTGTTCAAATTGAAAGAGATGGAGTATTTGTCAAAGAATATGTAAAAACCTACACAATTGATAAATTAATACCAAATCCAATAGAAAATGATATTGTAAAGAATTGTAAATTAATCAATGCTGCCAGAATAATTTTAAAAAATACTGAATTTTCTAGAAATTTTATTAAAGAATATTTAAATTTATGTAAAGATAAAACACTTCTAGCAAAAACACCAAATCCCAATCCAGATCCAGCATTTAAATGGTCGTGTGGTGATCAAGATGTTTTAAATTGTTTAGTATACAAATACATTCTTGACGGTAAATTAAAACCACAATTTCCAATATATTCGTTCATGTATAGAATTTTAAGATTTGAAAATCGTCCATTTAATTGGCCAGGTCAATCGTGGAATCCACATCCAACTGGTGCCAGTATATTATTAAATAATAAATTAATTGATCATATTAATAAAAAATTTACTAAATAATTTGCATAAGGCGATATCATGATTACAAAAATGACTAATTTTTTTAAAAATAAAGAATATGAAACTATTACTGATTTATGTTATCTGATGCAAAAATGGAATTGTGATAAAAGCACACTCATAAAATGGCATAATTATACTTCACTGTACGATTATCTTTTTAAAGATATTAAAGATAAAAATTTAAATATATTTGAAGTTGGTATTTTTCAAGGAGCAAAATCATTATGGGCATGGGAAGAATATTTTAAAAACAGTAAAATATATGCAGGAGATATTGATACAAAAACATTTGTGTCAAGTGATCGAATTAAATGTTTTTATTGCGATCAAAGAAATGCAGAAGTTATAAACAATATGTGGAATTTGCCTGAGCTATCCAATATCATGTTTGATATTATTATTGATGATGGAGATCATTCATTTATTTCAAATTATACTTTTTTTATAAATTCTATTCACAAGCTAAACCCTGGAGGTTATTTTATAATAGAGGATCTATTACAAGACAATGTAAATGAATTTACATCTCACATAAGTGAACTAAAAAATAAATTTAATTTAGAATATATTGAAGTTTTTAATATACCAAACCATCATAATAATGTTGATAATAATCTTGTTATTATAAAAAAATAAAGGAAATTTAATGAAAATTGCTTTATGCTTATCTGGTCAACCAAGAAATGCAATTCAAACATCATTTAGAATAAAACAATCTATTATAGAAAATAATGATGTTGATGTGTTTTTACATACCTGGTATGATTCTAATAATTTAAACTTTGATAAAAGATGCCCAGGTCATTGGAACAGGTCAGCAGAACCAGACATCGATAAAAAACTTATTGAGATATACCAACCAAAAGCTTATATATTTGAAAAACCAAAACATTGGTCAAATCCAAATATAAAAGTATCGGAAGATAATATTAAAAGATTTTTTGATTATGGATTAAAAGATCCTGGCGGAATAGAAACGTTTGGAAGGTATATTGTGGATATATGCCATAGTCAATGGTATTCAAATTCAAGAGTGAATTTTTTAAAAGAACAATATTCTATTGAAAATGAAATTAAATATGATTGTGTTATTAAACTTAGATATGATGTTAGTCCAAATGTAAAAATAAACTTTAATAATGCACAATTCGATGATTCCGTGTTATATTATCAACAGCTAAACCAACCATTAAATATGGTGAGTGATTGGTTTACAATGGGATCTAATAAAGTGATGAATATTTGGAGTAGTTTATATTATTTTATTGAACCTTTGTGTAATCAAGTTATTTCCAAAGAAAATGCATGGTGTAATGAATTGTTAGTACGGGATCATCTTATAAATAATAACGTTACTGCACAACCTATAGATTTAAAAATAACTTTTTAAAATTTAATTTAGAAAAATAATTATGTCAATTTTATTAAATGAAATAAAAAATTTTTGGAATACTCGTCCCTGCAATATAAAACATTCTAAAAAACCATTAGGGACTTTACAATACTTTGAAGAAGTTAAAACCAAAAGATATTCTGTAGAACCACATATATCAAATTTTGCTGAATTTAACATTTGGAAAGATAAAACAGTTCTAGAATTAGGTTGCGGTATTGGAACAGATTCTATAGAATTTGCCAAAGCTGGAGCCAAGGTAACAGTTGTAGATATTTCAGATGAATCAATTAACTTAACAAAACAAAGATTTGATGTATATGGTTACAACGCAGAATATTATGTTGGTAATTTAGAAGACTTGAGTAAAATAGTTCCACATAAAACTTATGATTTAATTTACTCGTTTGGTGTAATTCATCACGCAGAATTTCCAGAAAAAATTGTTGAACAATTAAAAAAATATTCACATAAAGATACTATTATTAAAATAATGTTATATAATAAATTTTCTTGGAAATCATTTGCATTTTTTATTACCGATGGTTGGAAATTTTATTTTAATTTTAATAAAACAATTCAATATTTTGCAGAAGCACAATTAAACTGTCCCCGTGCATTAACTTATAGTAAATCAGACATCTTTAAATTGTTTAAAGAATACAAAATAATAAATGTAAAAAAAGACCATATATTTGTTTATTCAATACCCGAATACATTGAAGGAAAATATGTAAAAACACCTATTTTTAAATATATGCCAGATCGTATATTGAATTGGTTAAAAAAACATTTTGGATGGCATTATTTGATTGATTTAAAAATATAAAGGAGATATTAATATGAATTATTATATTGATTGTGGTACACATTTAGGTGAAGGTTTTAAAAAACATGTTATTCAACACAATATAACACCAGAATGGAAATGTTTTACTTTTGAAGCAAATCCATTTACATATAAAGTTTTTGAAGAAGTTAGAAACAAAGAAATTGTTCCAGACAAATACGCTTGGGTAAAATGGCCAAATGTAAATTTTAATAACAAAGCTGTTTGGATAAACGATGGTACAATTGATTTTTATTGTTCTTCTGTCAATAAATGGGAAGAATTATTAAAAGACAACGAATACAATAATTTTTTGCTTTTTCATGATAAACTCGTGGAAGATGGTGATCTGATAACAGATCACCAAAGACAAAAACAGGCAACAGACGGTTCATCAACAATATTTCCAGAACATTTTAAAAATTTTTTGTCAAATAATGGAAATTCTTTGCAAAAAAAATTAATTTGGAACAATAAACAAACAATTCCTTGTTTTAATTTTTCAAAATGGTTAAAAGAAACAGTTACTGAATCGGATTATGTTGTGTGCAAAATTGATATTGAAGGTGCAGAATTTGATGTCTTAGATAAATGTATAGAAGATGATACTTTAAAACTTATTAATGTATTGGATGTGGAATTTCACGATTTTAATAACTCCAACATGATACAACAAAAACAAAAAATATTATTTAAAATTAATAAATTAGGAATTAAATTTAACATTTGGTGATAATATGAATATAGCATTAATTGGTCCCGGACAACTTTCTATACCAACAAAAGGCTGGAGTGGAACAGAACCTTTAGTATGGAATCATATTAAAGAGCTTCATTATAGATTGCGTATGGTAACACTATACCAATATGCAGAAACATTAAAAGGTATAAATTAAATAAAAATATAATGATCGGTGCATATTATCAAGCATATAAAAAACCAAAATGTGTAGAATTTGTTCTAAGTAATTATAGAAAACATTATCCAGACACAGATATCATTCTCATATCTGATGGTGGTGATGATTTTAGTAATTTAGCAAAAAAATATAATTGTATATATTTTTATGAAAATAATTTATCTGGAATTCATTCCGATAAATCTAAAGGATTGGCTGAATCATATTTTTATTCTCCAGAAATTTTAATAAATTATGTTTTTAGAATGGCAAAATATTTACCATTAATAAAACAAGAACATTTTATTATATTAGAAGATGATGTTCTAGTATTGAACAAAACAAATAATTTAAAATACGATATAAACGGATCAAATCCATTAGAAAGTCTACCGCAATCAGTTTGTATAGATTTAAAACAAGTTTTAAAACTTAATTATGGAGCATGTGGTGGATGTATTTTAAATACAAACTTTTTTACAAATATATTAAAAGAAACTAATTTATCTCTCATAAAAAAACAAATTCAACATTACTGCGATCTTACATCTGAAAGATGGGCTAGTGACGCTATATTGAGTTATATTTGTTTAGCCAATAATGGAACAATAGGAGATTGGGATGGGTTTGGAGAAACTTGGGAAAAAGATATTATGGATCGTATAGATAAATTAGAAGTTTTACACCAATATAAAAACTTGTATTGAAATAAATCATTGTAATGATCAAGATAGTAAAAATATAAAAGAGAGATAAAAAATGTCAGATCAAATACCTTTAGGTGTTTTTTATACTTGTTACACAGAAACAAAAGCAGTAGATTATTCTTTAGAATTACTTTTTAATCATTATCCAGATATACCAGTATATCTTGTTTCTGATGGAGGAAATAATTATGATTTCTTAAAAGATAAATATCCAGGAAAAAAAATTAAAACATTGTTAGAAAAGGATACTAGAGGTAAATTGCCCAGTATACGAGATCATAATTATATGACACCGGAAAATCAAGAATATATGATTCATAGTATACATGCGTTTTTAGATAGAGTAAAAAGAGCTATAGAATTTTGTAATTGTAAACATTTATTAATTATGGAACCAGATGTTTTAGTTAGAGGAGTATTGAATATTCCAGAGAATTCTAAATTGTTAGGATCAAGAATAAATGTAGGAATAACAAACGATTATAAAAACTTTTTAAATGAATTTCCGGGAGCTGTTGTAATAAATACATGGGGTGTAACACCGGCAATTTTTTCAACAGATTCTTTTAATAAAGTAATGGATTTAATAAAATTATATCCGGAATTAATTTCAATTATTTGTAAATTAGAATGGAAAATTTATAATTACGATGTTTTATTTCCGTGTTTATTTGCTTTATTAGGTATTACTGAAGAATTTAATCCAGATATAGTTGAATGTTTTAGAAATTCAAATTGGCAAAATACACACCATCCATTAGTACATCAATATAGAGCAAAATACCCATTAAGTAGTGAAGGATACGATGGAACTCACACTATAAATAATAATGGTTTAGGTGATTATTGGCCTTGGGAAAGATAATTAATTTTATAATTTAATTTAAACGAGATAATAATATGAAAAATAATAAAAATTTAAATATTGGTTTTATTGGTTTAGGAAAGTTGGGATTACCTGTAGCAGTAGCAATTGAAACAAAAGGACATAATGTAATAGGTTATGATATTAATCCTGCTGTTAAAGAATATATTAATAATAAAAAAATTCCATATAGTGAAATTTATATGGATGAGCTATTACCAAAATCTAATATTACTTTTGCAGAAGTTTCAGAAGTCGTTAAACAAAGTGATATTATTTTTGTTCCTGTTCAAACTCCACACGATCCTCTATACGAAGGATGCACCAGATTACCAGAGTCTAGAGTTGATTTTAATTATGATGCTCTGGTAGCAGCAATAAAAAATCTTTCAGAAGAAGTAGAAAAGAACGGAGAAGAGAAGATTGTAGTAATTATTTCCACAGTATTACCTGGAACTGTCGAAAAATACATTAAACCAATTCTTTCCAATAAAATTAAACTATGTTATAATCCATTCTTTATTGCTATGGGAACCACGATCAAGGACTTTTTAAATCCTGAGTTTGTGTTATTTGGTGTAGACGATCCAGAAGCAGCAAAATTTGTTGAAAGTTTTTATGCAACTCTTCACAACAAAAAGGTATTCAAGACAAGTATTAAGAATGCAGAATTAATTAAAGTTGCTTATAATACCTTTATTGGTATGAAGATCGTGTACGCAAACACCATGATGGAAATTTGTCACAAGATTGGAGCAGATGTAGATAGTGTAATCGATGCAATTGGTTTAGCTGATGAACGATTAATTTCTACAAAGTATCTTCGCGGAGGAATGGGAGACGGTGGTGGTTGCCATCCAAGAGATAATATTGCAATGTCATGGTTATCAAAAACTCTTAATTTGAGTCACGATTATTTTGAAGATTTAATGATTGCCAGAGAAGATCAAACCGAATGGTTAGCAAATCTGTGTATTGCCGAAAACCGTAAAGTATGCATTTTAGGTAAATCATTTAAGCCTGAAACAAATATTCAAACAGGAAGTCCTGCTATTCTTCTTGCAAATATCTTGAAAGAAAAGGGGATTGAAGTAGTCCAAACCGACCCATACACTGATGGACAAAAAGCATTTAATGATACATTTGCTACTATAGACAATAACACTGTATTTTTTTTAGGAACTCAACACGACTATTTTAAGACTTTAAATTACCCAAAGGGAAGTATTGTGATTGATCCGTTTAGATATATGCCAAATGTGGATGGTGTGAAGATTATTAAAATTGGTGGTGAAAATGCATGAAATATCTAAATGGATAAAAAAATACTGCAAGAAAAATAAACTAACATCATTAATTATTGGAATTTCTGGTGGAATTGATTCTGCTCTCGTCTCTACTTTGTGTGCAGAAACTGGTCTTGATACGTATATACTTTCTATGCCTATTAAACAGAAAGAAGATCAATTAAGCAGAGCTAGAAATCATGCTGATTGGTTAAAATCAAAATATAACAATATTAAGTTTATTGAAGTAAATTTAACTAATTTATTTGATACATTTAAAACAACAATATCATCAGATTATCATACTGATTTATCTTTAGCAAATACTCGTTCTAGATTACGTATGGTAACACTTTACCAGTACGCAGGCGCATTAAAGGGAATTGTTGTGGGCACTGGAAATAAAATTGAAGATTTTGGTGTAGGATTTTTTACAAAATACGGTGATGGTGGTGTTGATATATC
>Ga0214923_10004801_pt1 | contig 16074 bp, 17 predicted proteins | sample LL1510_MetaG_FD_177993 | JGI IMG/M metagenome (GOLD analysis project Ga0214923, IMG submission 177993) | Freshwater microbial communities from Lake Lanier, Atlanta, Georgia, United States - LL-1510 | ecosystem: Environmental > Aquatic > Freshwater > Lake | place: USA: Georgia | collected...
TATTAAAAAAAAATAATTATTAAATAAATATTATTTTTTATATTAATAAAAAAAAATATAAAAAAAAAAAAAAAAAAAAAAAATAAAATATTTAAAAAAAAAATAAATTTAAAAACAAAAAAAATAAAAACAATTAAAAAAAATAAAAATAATCAAAAAAAAATAAAAAAAAAATCAATATTTAAAAAATTAAACTGTAGTCCTAATAATGAAATAAATAAAATACAAGATTATAGTTGTTATGATAAAAATGATTTGATTAACTTAAAAAATATGTGGAATGCAAGACATCCAGATAAACCAATAAAAACAAATGATCCAAAAAATATTTGGAAAAATTTGAAAGATTATTTTATTAATATTTGTAATAAAGAAAGTTGTTGGGTAAGACAATTAGTAAAAAATAATATTAAATTAGAAAAAGAATTATTAGAATCATTTGCTCCAAAATCTCCTTATGAATGGAAAAAAAATCCGAATGAATGGTTATCAAGTTTAGATATATTAGCAGTTATGAATCAATATGAAAAAAAATATAAGTGTTTTGAATTTATGGGTCCAAGTCCAATAGATTTTGATCATCATAATATTAATAATCAGTGTGTTTGGGAAGAATTATGTTCTTTTAATTTAAATGAATTAATGAAAAATGGTAAAAGAAAAATTGGAATAATATTTAATACAGATCCACATTATAAAAGTGGTTCTCATTGGATTTCACTTTTTATAAATATAAATAAAAAAGAAATATTTTTCTTTGATAGTGTTGGAACAAAAATACCTAAAGAAATTATGAATTTAGTTAATAAAATAAAACAACAAGGTTCTCAATTAAAAAAACCAATTAATTTTATTTTTGATCAAAATTATCCTAAAGAACATCAGTTTTCTTCAACAGAATGTGGTTTATATTCTCTATATTTTATTATTTCAATGTTAGAAGATAAAATAGATGGAAATTATTTAAAAACACATACTATTAGTGATAAATCTATGCAAGATTTAAGGAAAATATATTTTAATGAAGATTTATAAAAGAAAAATAAGAAAAAATAATAAAAAAATAAAAAGGTTTAAATAAAAAATAAATTAAAATCAATAATGTTTATTAATTATAAATATTATGAATAAATATGAAGAATTTATACATAAAGAAAATATAGATTTATTATGGGATGTTTTATTAGATACATTAAAAGTTAATATTAATAATAACCTATTAATTAATAATATTCAATTAATTTTTAATTCAAATTTAAATATGTTTTTAAATCCAAATTCTAATATTTTTAAAACAGAATTAATAAATATAAATAAATATTTTTTATCTCAATTAATAAATGCAATAAATATTTTAATACCAAATTTAGATGAAATAAATAATATTGAAATAAATCATAATTTAAAAAAAATAAATATAAGTGATGAAATAATAAATGAACCTTATAAAGTAGAAGATATTCAAAATTTAAGATTAAATAATTTTGAAAAAGAATTAGAAATAAAAAAAAATGATTTTGAAAATTTGATAAATACAAAAAAACCAAATAATATTGATTTTAAAATAGAAATAAATGAAAAAAAAATAACCGAAATGGAAAATTTAATAGCAGAAACAATTAAACAACGAAATTATGATATTGAAAATTGGATTATGAATAAAAATGATGAAAATTTTTCAAATGAAAATAAAAATAAAAATGAAAATGAAAATGAAAATGAAAATAAAAATAAAAATGAAAATGAAAAAAATAATCAAAATTTAAAAAAGGTTCATTTTAATGAAGAATTAAAATATAATGAAGAAAATAAAAATTTTAATATTTTTAATAAACTAAAAAAAAATAATAATATTAATAATTTAAATTATAATTTTGATAATGATGTTAATATATCTTTAAATTTACAAGAAACAGATATACAAAATGATAATATAAATTCTTTAAATAAAAAAATAAATATTTTAGAAAATAATTATAAAATAATAATAGAAAAAATAGAAAATATAAATATTTTATTAGAAAAGTTTTTAGAAGATAAAAAAAATATAAATTAAAAACTTGAAAAACAAACATCACAAACTTCTTTATAAGTATTTGTTATTTTACATCTTAAACAAGGTGATACTCTTTTTAGATATATTATATTTAATGTTTTATTAATTTTAGGAGAAACATTAAATAAAGTATTTAATAATCTTATTTGAATAATTAGTCCAGATTTTAGAAATTTTTGTCTATTATAAATTTCATCATCTTTATTATTAAATTCAATAATATTGTTAATTAAAAAAATCAAATTTTTTCTTAATTAACTACACCAATTTTCATAATCACAATAAATACAATATTCACTATATGTATTTATTTTTCTACATCCTCTACAAGAAGATACTTTTTTTAATTTTAATAGTAAAAATTTATTATCTATTAAAGACATTATTTGAATAAAATTAACTAAATAATTTTTTAATATTTTTTGTTGTTTAAATATTTTATCATTAATTATATTTTCATTAGTAAGATAATCTTGAATAATAATAATAATATCTTTTGGTAATTGAAGATTTAAACTTTGTAAAATTTTTTTTTCTTCTTTAATTTTTTTCAAAAAAATAATATTATTTTTTATTTCTCTTTTATTACTAATAATTTCCATATAATTTTTTGTATAAATATTTTTATTTAAATTAAAAATAGTAAAAATGTAATTCAATTTTTTTTACAAAATATAAAAAAGTTATATATTTTTAATTTGTTGTCTAGTAGCATTATTAAATATATTAACTCCAATAATATTATCATCTGGATTAGGATTAAATTTAGAATAAGTTTCTTCTTTAAATAAATTAGTAAAAGGTTGGTTAATATTTTTATTGTTATTTTCCCATTTTAATTTATATAAATCACTATTACTATTAGGTATATAATAACTTTGAGGACAAGTTTGAATAGCATATAATTGATTTCTTAATTCACTTTCTTTATTTATATTAGAAGCATAACCACTCCAAGGTCCAAAATTATTTCCAGGATTAAAAATTTGATAAATATTAAAAGTAGATTCATTAATTAATTTTTCTTTTATTGGTGTTCTTTGTTCAATAATAGGTAAATCAGCATATTTAGAATTACAAGGTCTAACACTTAAATAAGGTTGAAGATTTTTAGAAGGTAAATTTCTATTATATATTCTTGAATTAGTTAAATTATTATTAATTGAAGCACAATAATCTTTATAGTTATTTAAGTCCATTATATAATATATATTATTTAAAATAAAAAAATAATATATAATCAATGAAATTGAAAAAAAATATACATAAATTTCAAGAAATAATATTTAATTATGTTATTGTAATTACATATTTTCTTTATATTATTATTCTTTTAGGATTAAGTTCAAATGCTCCAGAATATTTAAATGATTTACAAAAATATACAAAAATATATGTTAGTTTATTTTTAATATTAAGATTTAATCCTTTCAGACAAATAGAGTTTACAAAATTAGATTCAAAAATAGCTTTTAGTGCAGGATTATTTTTATTTGCTACAAGTGCTTTACAAGATAGTTTAGTAGCTTTAATTCAAAATATAAATTTAAAAATAAAAAACTATTTTGTAAAAAATAATACAAATAATACAAATAAATAAGAATAATTATTTGTTATACATATTTATAAATATTTGTAAATGTTCTAAAATTTTTTTATATAAAATTTTATCAACATCATGAGATAATTTATCTTTTTTATCAAAAAAGTAATTATAACTATTAAAACATTTAAATACATAATTTTTAAAATTATGAATATCTATATTATTATTAATTATATTATTTTTAATTGAATTAAAAACTTTTGATTTCAAAAATCTATTTATTAAAATATTGTAATCTAAATCATAATAATAAGGTTTAATATGTATATAATAAACATTAGAATTATTCATTTGATGATGATATAAATCATCAATAAAACATACCTTTGTTCCTTTATCTAATTTAGAACAATTACATAAATCTTTATATGTTTTATTATGACTAGTTCTACATATTTCTATAATTTTATTATTAATTTTATATGCTCCAATTACTTGATCGAATAATTTATAATTAATTTTGTATTCAAAATAATTTTTTAATTTATTAACCCAAGATTTAGAACCTTGATTATTAGTATAAATCAATATTTTATCAATATTATAATTTTCTTTTTGTTTTTTTAAATAATTTAATAAGGTAATTATTCCTGGTCTATGAAATTCATTATATAAATCTAATAAATTATTAAATAAATTTTGATTTATTATTAATTTAAAATATATTTTTAAACAATCAATAAATATTCCAAATTGAGTATAAAAACCCAGTGTTTCATCTAAATCAAAAACAACAATTTTTTCAAATTTGTTATTATTATTTTCAACATTTTCATTATGTTTTTTATTTTCATTATCTTCCTTATTATTATATTTTAATTCATTCATCACTATATAATTAAATATCAAAATTAAAATTAACAAAAAATAAAATTCAAAAATTTCATAAAGAATAATAAAAATATTAAAATAATAATATTAATTATATTTAGAAATGTCTATTACTAAAAAAGATTATGAAAAAATATTAAATTTTTATAAAATAAAAATACCAAAATCTTATAAATCTTTAAAGAATAAAGCAGAAAATATTTTGGCAACTAAATTATGTTCGTGTATAAAATCAGTTGGTCCTAATTTAGATAAAATTAATGAACCAAGAGCCATTGGAATATGCACTAAAACAATATTTAATAATAAAGGATTTACAAGAAATAGTTTTAGTTGTAAAAATAAAAAATTTGTTAAATTTCAAAAAACTAAAAAAATTAGAAAATAAAAAATTAGAAAATAAAAAATTAGAAAATAAAAAATTAGAAAATAAAAAAAATAGAAAACAAAAATATAAAGAAAATATGAATAAAAATTTGGATAAAAATATTATAAAAAAAAATTATTATGAAATAATAATAATAGGTTCTGGAATTTCAGGATTATATTTTTCATATAAACTAAAACAAAAAAATCCAAATATATCTTTTTGTATTTTGGAGTCAAATAAAAAAAGATATATAGGTGGAAGAATTGGTGTTGAAAATTTTCATAATGTAAATGTAGTTTCAGGTGCAGGAGTTGGAAGATATAAAAAAGATAAATTATTAATAAAATTAATGAAAGAATTAAATATAAGTTATGAAATAGAAAAGGTTCAAATAAATTATAATTTTAAACCTTTAAATATATTACAAATTATAGAATATTTAGAAAAATGTTATAAAAACGAAGTTAAAGAAAAAAAAGAGTGTAAGGAAAATTTTAAAAATTTTGCATTAAAATATTTATCAAAATCTACATATGATTTATTCATAAAATCAGCAGGATATAGTGATTTTGAAAAAGCAGATGTTTATACTACTCTTTTTTATTATGGTTGGGACGATAATATATCAAATTGGAAAAAAATGAAAATAAATTGGAAAGAATTAATAAATAAATTAGTAAATTTTATAAATATAAAAAATATAAAAACATCTAATAAAGTTGTAAAAATAATTGAGAATTTGGATAATAATTTAATTAATAATATAAATAAAATAAATTATATAATAAAAACAGAAAAAGGAGAATATTTTTTTAGTAATAAAATAATAATAGCAACAAGAATAAGCACATTAACTAAATTGCTTCCAAATTATGAAATATATAATAATATACAAGGGCAATCTTTTTTGCGACTTTATGTAAAATTAAATAAAAATAGTTCATCAATAGTTAAAAATATATTAACTAGTCCTTCTTTTTCGTCAAACAAAAATGACACAAAAAATATAATAACTTATGTTTCTTCACCATTACAAAAAATTATTCCAATAAATTTAGATAAAGGAATAATAATGTTAAGTTATAGTGATAATAATAATGCTGATTTTTTAGAATCAATATTAAATAATAATAAAAATGAAAAATGGAAAAAGAATTATTTATCAGAATTATTAGAAAAAGAACTATTATTAGTATGTCCTTTTAATCCATTTTTTTCAGAAAAAGGAATAATAAAAATAATTTCATTTATTAAATTTTATTGGAAAATAGGAACACATTATTATTTAACTTTAAATAATAATATATATAAAAATAGAATTGATTATATAAATAAGGCACAAAGACCTAAAGAAAATATGTTTGTAATAGGTGAATTAATTTCAGAAAAAAATCAAGGTTGGACTGAAGGTGCATTAGAAAGTGTAGAAAATATATTCAATAATGTAGTATAAATAATATAAATTTAATAATATTAAACATAAACAATATATCTTTTACCATTTAAAGTTAAATATATAATATTTGCTAAATATGGATTTTTACTCTTAACATATTTGTATTGCCTTTGAAAACTACCTGCACCTGCAGAAGCAGAATCTGCTATCATTGAATATAGTGTTCGTGTGCCTCCTGTTGCTGAAATTCGTAATGTTCGTAGATTTCCAGTATTTCCTCCCATTTATAAATTAACAAAATATTTTTTATTTTTTTAATAATAATATATTTCATATTTCAATAAATAGTTTCTAATTTATCTAATTTATCTAAAATTTTAATAATAGCAAGTTCTTGATTATTAAATTTTTGAAATATAATATGTTCTTCAAATTTTAAACTAATAAATTTATTCCTAAAATTACGACAAGTTAATATAACACCTTTTTCAGTAATTTTAATTTCAGAAATAAAAGAACCACTATAAAGATTAATATTATTTTCATTCAATTCTTTAAGTGAAATATTTCTAATAAAAGAACCAATTTTTAATTGATCTAATTCATCAATATATCTATAATTTTTTAATTTATTATAAAAATCCAAAATAATATTTTCATCTAAATTTAAAGAATTCAATATTTCTAAATTAATTTTTAAATTCCTTTCACTATTTAAATTTAAAATACTTTCATTTTCTTCATTATTTAATGCTTCAATTAAATTATTATCCATTTTATCTTTTTTTTATAATACTTAAATAATATATTATATTTAATTATTATTTATGTCTTTTTTAATTTTATCATGTTTTTATTACCATCCAGAACTAAAAGGAGAGGCAAAGGCACCTCCTTCGTTAGCAGCCATAACTTGTCCTTGATTAGTCATAGTTTCATAAGAAACACTAGATGGATTTTGAGCTCCAATTAAAGGTGTATTATCTTGACTATACATTTTATCATAATCTGGATATTGTTGTTGTGGTGTTTGTATTAAATTATTAGTATTACTTGGTAATGAAGAAATTAAAGTAGAATTAACATTATTAATATTAGAATTTAAATTAGTATTAGTATTTTGAGAAATAGGTTGTACTACTTTAATATTTACATTTTTATTATTGTTTTTATTTTTATTATCATTTTTATTTCCATCCCTTAAATCATAAAATCTATCTACTAATATATTAACTTTTTCTCCTAATTTAGATTGATAACTTAAAATAATTAATAGAACTGCTAAAATAATATTAGTAATACTAAAATCGCTATATTTAGCACCACTATATGTTGGAATATAAGTAATGATTCTATGAATAAATAATAATCCTAAAAAGATAATAATAATTTGAATAATTATTTCTGCAGATAATTCAATATTACCTTTATTTTCATCAGCTTGTGGAATATATTTATTCATAAGTTTATTTAAAACAACAATAGGAATTAAAGCTAATAAAGCATATTGAATAATATTTAACATTTCTTCTTTTGAGTCATCATTAAAATTAAATACATGTTTAAAAAAAGATTTTTTTGAAGTTGTTTTTGTTATTTCATCTAAAGTTTCCATTATGTTTTATAAAAAGAAATAAAATATAAATAAATAAAATATAAATAAAATATAATTAATTAAAAGAAATAAATTATAAATAAATAAAATATAATTAATTAAAAGAAATAAATTATAATTAATTATAATTAATTAAAAATATGAATAATAATGAAGAAAAAAAAATAGAAAATAATGAAGAAAAAAAAATAGAAAATAAAGAAGAATATCAATATTTAAATTTATTAAAAGAAATATTAGAAAGAGGATATTTAGAAAATACAAGAAATGGAATAACAAAATCTATTTTTGGATATAGTATGAGATTTTCATTAAAAGATAATGTTATTCCTATTTTAACAACGAAAAAAGTTGCTTGGAAAATTGCTCTTAAAGAATTATTATGGTTTATAAGAGGTGAAACTAATAATAAAATATTAAAAGAACAAGGAGTTCATATTTGGGATGCCAATGGTTCTCGTGAATTTTTAGATAGTGTTGGTCTAGTTTCATATCCAGAAGATGTTTTAGGAACTATTTATGGACATCAATGGAGATATTTTAATGGAGATTACGATATAAATAATGGTAAAGTATTAGAAAATGGAAATAAAGGAATAGATCAATTACAAAAAATTATTGATGCACTAAAAGAACCTAAACAACGTACAAGTCGTCGTCTTGTTATGTCAGCATGGAACCCATGTCAATTAAACCAAATGGCTCTTCCTCCTTGTCATGTTTTATGTCAATTTAATGTCCATGATGGAAATAAATTAAGTTGTATGATGGTTCAACGCAGTGTGGATACACCAGTTGGTTCACCTATAAATATAGCATCATATTCTTTATTAACTCACTTGTTAGCAAAACATTGTGGATTAGAAGCATATGAATTTATTTATTTTATGGGAAATTGTCATATTTATCAAGACCATATTGAAAGTGCAAAATTACAGATTCAAAGAGAACCATATTTATTTCCTACACTTAAAATAAAAGAAATTAGAGAAAATATAAATGATTATCAAGTTGAAGATTTTGAAATCTATAATTATCAACATCATGCCCAAATAAAATTTCAGATGATTGCGTAAGTAATTAAAAAACAAAGTATATAAGAATAATATTATGAGTTCAAATAAATCAATTGCTGCCGCTCAAAGAAGAAGAGCAGGACCACCTCAAAATCAAAATAATGATAATAGAAGACCAAATACATCTATAAATTCATCAGTAATGTTTTCACCACAACAACAACAACAAATGCACCAACAAAATAAAATACCAAGTGGTCGTTTAGCAGGTCAAAATGTGGCTTATGCACAAAGTCAATATATGAAACAACAAAAAAACGCAAAAAATATAGAAAGTGATAATAATGGAACATCTAAATTAACAATAGCACAAGCAATAACTCTAATTACCCTTCGTTTAGGAAAAGTAGAAACATTTTTACATAATTTAGAAGGTCAAACACTACATAATATAACAAATAATAATATTGAAATGGAAATAACAGATAATACAAATTCAAACTCAATAAATAATTTAAATAATATTTTAACAAGAATTGAAAGTATAGAAAATACTATTTTAAATTCTAATTCTAATTCTAATAATATAGAAACAATAAAACAAAAATTTGATACTAATTTAAATGTATTAAAACAACAAATTGATAATTTTAAATTAGGTTTTAATCAATTAAAAAGTGGATATAATAATTTAGTAAAAGAACAAAAGGAAATAATCAATGAAATTAATTTAATTAAAAATTTTGTGGATGAAACAAATGTTCAATTAAATAATATTAGTATTCAAATGAATGATAATAGTGAAAAAATAAGTTATTTATTTGATAGTTTAATAAATAATCAAAATAATGAAAATAATATAGAATTACAATCAAATAATGATTATAATATTAATGAAAATGATATTATTAATAATGATGATAATATTAATTTAAATAATAATGAAATTACAGATGAAATATATTATAAAAATGAAGAAAATATTGAAATAAATAATGAAGAATTAATAAATAATATTGCCGATGAATTTAATAATAATATTATTTCTTTTTCAAATCTACAAAATGAAATTAGTTTAGAATAATTTTATTATCTAATTATTTTATAAATATTTTATATACTAAAAAAACCCAATTATTGTCATACGAAGATTATCCAATAAATAATTAATATTATTCTCTTTTTTATTATTATTTTTTTCTTTTTTTTCTTTTTTTAATAAATTGAAATAAATATTTTCAATATTATTAATTTTATTTAAATAACTTGTTTTTTTATAATTATTTTTAATAAATATTATTAAACTATCAATATTTTTAGTACTATTAGAAAATTGTAAAATATTTATATTATTTTTTTTATTCAAATTAATAAAAGAATTATAATTATTTAATAAAATAGAAGTAATAATATAATAACATAAAATATCAGTATTTTCTCTATAATTTTTATTTTTTAAATTAATATTAAAATCATTATTTTCTATTATATTTTCATATTTTAAATCCATATAATTTAATATTTTAACTACTTGAAAAATAGAATAATAAATTTCCACATTTATTAAAACATTAAAATAATTAAGAAATTTAATATACTTTTCTTTATTATTAGAATTAGAATTAGAGAGAGAATTAGACAGTAAATTAGAATTAGAAATAAAATAAGAAGTTATAAATACATTAATAAAACGAGCCCAAAATTCACTATAAGATTCATATAATTTATATATTAATTGTATTTTAAATATATCTTTCAGTTTATTATTAATATTTTCTTGACTAATACTATTATTATCAATTAAAGAAAAATCTAAACCAAAACTATGAAATAATTCATGAATTAAAACTTTTAACCATTCTTCTTTTCTAAAAAGTATAATATTTGAAATATTAGAACAAGAATTTGTAAAAGCACTATTTACTTGATATTCATTCAATATATATTCTTCTCTTCTTTTTGGTATTAGTTTCTTTAAATCATTAAAATACATATAAATAGATATATTTTTAGAACAATTGTTATTTTTACTATAAAAATCTAAAAAATAAATAATATTTAAAATAATTTCAATATAAAAATTATATTTTTTTATTATTTTTTGTATATTTTCTTTATGAATATGTTTTTCTTCATTATTTTTATTTAAGATAAAATATAAATTAATATTTCTATTATTTAAAATAATATTAAAATATATATAATAAATACTATTTTCTTCAATATAATTATTTATTTTTTTTGGAAAACTATTTTTTAAAAAAGAATTGGGTTTGGGAATTTGACTAATATTTTTAATTTTATTAATTTTAATATTAAAAGGATTAATATTATTAATTTTTAAATTATTAACAAATATATTAGATTTTGTGAATAAATTATAAAATTCTAATAAAATTTGTTCTGTATTAGGTTTTATTTTTTCTAATAAATTATTCTTATTTTTTTCTTCTGTAAAAATAGAATTATTTAATAAAGAAATAAATAATTGATTAATATTTTTAATAATAATATTATTATTAGTCATAACTAATATAATAATATATTATAACATAATTATAATATATTATATATAATTTATAATATATATTTTTCATATTTTATTCTCCTTTTTGTAATTTATCTCTAATAATCATTAAATTATCAAATATTTCAGGTTCTTTTCCTTTAATAAAATGAACTAATTTTGCATTTTTAGTTAATAGAAGCATATTTTTTAAATCTTCATTTTGACTAAATTTAGCATATTGTGCATCATAAATATTTTTATCACCATATTTAATATCATAATCTGAAATAATTTTAACTTCTTTTGGTCTAATTAATTCTCCTTTATAGCGACCACTTTTAGAACCAGCACCTTTAGCCATTTCAGGATTTTGACTTAATTGAGTTCCAGAATCTAACGAAAAACTTAAATAAAAATCTGGATTATTTTCCTTAAATTTAGAAGCTTGATAATAATGTTCAACAGAAGCCCATTTATGATTATCTAATGTAAAATCTTGAACCCACATATTAGATAATTTTCTACGCCAATCTTTAATATCAGCTAATTGTGAAAATTCTAAAATAATATTTTCTGGAATTTTTTCACCAGAACCTTTTCCAGGTAAAGGTTTTGAAGCAGATTTACTATAAAAAGCAAAAACAATATTATCATCATAAAGATTTAATAATTTTGCTTCTCCTAATACTTCAATTTCAGGTCTTTCTATTTCTATTCCAAGTTCTTGTATTTTAAAATTTCTAAAATCATCAATTAAATTAAATATTCCTGAGTTTCTTTCTAAACATTTATTTACAATCATTGTTTTAATATCATATGGAATTTCACTAAACTTAAAGATATATTTATCTTTATAACCAATTAATTTATAGTGGTCTCCAGTATGTTCTATTATAATATAATATTCAGGATTAAAAATACCTTTAGTTTCAATAATTGGGTCAATTAAATCTCCACATTGTAAAACACCATTCATATCACCTTCATCATATATTCTACTTGATAATATTATTAATTTTATATTTAGAATTCTTTCTAATGTTGAAATAGCCCAAGTATCTGCCCAAAAAGCACAAGTTCTAACATAATCCTTAAAGGCATTTACATCTTTTATATTTTTCATAAATTTAAATTCATCCATTAATATTTTAGCATTATTAATTTCACTTTTTAATCTATTATATTCTTCTTTTAATCTAGTAGCTAATTTATAAACTTTTCGTTTTTCTTCGTTATCAGTTATTTGATTTAATTTTTCTTTTAATGAATCATAATCTTTTTTAATTTTAACAGATTGTTTAGTAACATTTTGTATTTCATCATAAAACATATTATAATGTTTTTTATAATTTTGAAATAACTCTTCATCAACTTCATTAGATAACATATTTCTTATTTTTATTACTTGTGTTTCTTGTCCTATTGTATCAAAAGCATCTCTAATTGTAGCAAATAAACAATCACCAGAACCTTCATTATCAATAATAGTATAATTATTATTTGACATAAAATTTTCAATCCAATTATTATTATCTAATTTTTGAAAATTCTTTCTTAATTTTTCTGCTTGTTTTTTAGTTTCTAAAGGTAAAATATTGGGTATTTTAGCACCAATTCTTAATGAAAATATTGGTTTTCTAATATCTGGTATTTCTGGTATTTCTAATATTTCTTTTTGTTCTTCTTCTCTTTCAAATTTTTCTTCTACCTCTTTTTCTTCTTTTTCTTCTTCTTCTTTTTCTCTTATTTCTCTTCTTTTTTTACTAGATTTTTTCTCTTTTTGTATTTCTTTTTCAATTTCTTCTTTTTCAATTTCTTCTTCAGGAATTTTTCTTAATTTATTTATTAATTCTAATGAAACAAATGAATATAATAATGGTTCTAAATTTTCTATAATTAAATCACCATTTTCATCTAAATATTGTAATAAATCATTAGAATTAATTTCATAAACCCCAATTTGAAATACTTTATCATTTTTTTTAACTAAATAAATTGGAAAATAATAAATATTATTATCAATAAAATTATCTTTTTGAGAACCAATTGCAATTATTACATTAACATTTTCATTATTTAAATTTAATTGATTTAGATATAAAGTAAATGCTTTCCCTAAATCATTTTTATCAACTCTTTTAGTTTCATAATATCTAATATTTTCATCTATTTTTGAAACTACCATTTTACTAATATAAATAAGTATTTATTTAAATATTATAATAATAAAATTTTATATTATAATATTATTATTTTTATTATCTATTTATTTTTAGTATTTTTATGATTTAATAATAATATAATTACCACAATATATATTTTTTCATTTTATTATCAAATATTAGTTCATAAATATAATTCCATTTTTGAATTCTTTTTTCAACAATTAATAAATTAGAAATATTATTTTCAAAATTAATAATAATATTAATTAAATTTTCTTTTTTTATTTTAATTTTTTTTAAATTAATATTATAAAAATCACATATTTTTAATAATTCTTTTATATTATGTTCTCTATAAAATAAATAATCATTATTATAATGTATCTTTTTCATAATATAACCTAATGGTTGTTCATTAATATTATAGTTTTCAATATTAATATAATGAGAATTAATTATTTCATAGTTAGATAAATTAGAATTAAGATTATTTAATTCAAAAAATAATTGTTCTAAATCAGAATTTTCTAATTTTTTTTTATTATTTTCTGAAACTAATAAATTAATATTATTCATAATATTATTATTATTAATATTATTTATATATTTGTTATTATATTTATTTTCATTTTCATTTTCATTTTTATTATTTGTTTAATTTTTATGTTTTATATTTTTATAATCCTAATATATCATATAATTTAAAAATGGATTTATTAGATAAACCCTTATAAATTTTTGGTTCATAACTACTAATAATTTTAATATTTTCAAATAAAGAAACTCCATTTAAAATAAATTCATTATTATTTATATATGAGTTTTTAGAAATAGTAATATTATATAATTCTTTATTATAAAGATTAAATAAAATTTCTATCCAAAATTCTATATTATATTTTTTTGTTTCATCATTAATATTTATTATAATTAATTCAAGAATATTTTTTATTAATAATATAATATTAGAATAAGATAATATTTTATTAGAACACAAATTTACAAAGAATAATGCTAATGCTTTATTATTTTCATTATTTTTATTATTTTCACAAAATTTATCATAATCAATATTAGGATCAATATATTCAATATTTAAAATTTTATTAAAATAATTGTTATAACTATTATGTAAATTATTTTCTAACCAATTATATTTAACTAATAAATCACAATATAAATTAGAATATAATTTAGAATAAAAAATATTAATACTTAAAGTGTTAAATATTAAACTACTAATTTTATCTTTATAATTATCAATTAAATTATCACTAATAAGTTTATCAATAATATTAATTATTTTTTCTTTATTATTATCTAAAGTTTTATATGTAATTTTATTCAAATAAAGTCGTATTTTATCAATATCTAAATCAATACCTGTTTTTTGTTCTATTTTAGTAATTTGAAAAGTTCTAATAGTAGACCAATCTTGATTATTTTTATTTTCATTTTTTCTATTTTTTTTAAAAGATTTCTCTTTATAAATTTTATTTTCAGCACTAATATTATTAGTTTTTATAATTTCATCATTTAAATATTTAATTAATATTTTAGTATTTTCAGGTATATTAAAATCAAATCCATTATAAATTATATTATTAATATCTTCTAAATTATATTTTAATAATACCATAATATTAAAATGATATATTATATTTTATTTATAATAATTTATTTAAATTTTATTAATAATATTAATATTATTAAATAATAAAAATATTATTAAATAATAAAAATAAGATAAAAATTCACTTAAAACTATTATAATATATATCTATATTATGTCAAATTTAGATTTAAATTTGGAAAATGATTATGATGAAAATATAAAAGTAATAAATAAATGGGATGATTTAGATATAGATATATCAATATTAAGAGGTATTTATGCTTATGGTTATGAAAATCCCAGTCCTATTCAGAGAAAAGCTATTATTCCAATATTAGAAGGAAAAGATGTAATAGCACAAGCACAATCAGGAACTGGTAAAACAGCAACTTTTTCAATTGGTGCTTTATCTCGTGTTGATACTTCAAGTTCAACAAATCAAATACTAATATTAAGTCCAACACATGAATTAACACATCAAATAAGTGCAGTAATAAATACATTATCACAAATGATGAATAATATTATAATAAAAACAATAGTAGGTGGTTCATCAATAGATAAAGATATTGAAAATATGAGAATTAATGTCCCACATATTATAGTAGGTTGTCCAGGTCGTGTTTATGATATGATTAGAAGAAAAATAATAAATAGCAAAACATTAAAATTAGTAATATTAGATGAAGCAGATGAAATGTTGTCAAGTAGTTTTAAAGAACAAATATATAATATATTTCAAACATTAAATAATGATGTGCAAATAGCATTATTTAGTGCTACATTACCCCAAAATATTTATTCTATTACTGATAATTTTATGAGAAATCCAGTTAAAATTTGTGTAAAAGCAGAAAATTTAACACTTGAAGGAATTAAACAATATTATATTGCA
>Ga0214923_10004802_pt1 | contig 16073 bp, 15 predicted proteins | sample LL1510_MetaG_FD_177993 | JGI IMG/M metagenome (GOLD analysis project Ga0214923, IMG submission 177993) | Freshwater microbial communities from Lake Lanier, Atlanta, Georgia, United States - LL-1510 | ecosystem: Environmental > Aquatic > Freshwater > Lake | place: USA: Georgia | collected...
TGAGGATTATGTATACATTGTGATGCCGATACGTACAAATGACTTTCAGGAGGAAACTGCCTAGGTGAAATGCTGCGTCGGATCTGGGTTAAAAATTTTAGAAATTTATCCGAGCAGCTTTTAGAGCTAGATCCTAAATTCACAGTTATTCGTGGGGAAAACAATCAGGGAAAAACAAATTTATTAGAGGCCATTTATTTTGGTATTTCAGGGGGGACGATTATGGATGAGTCGTTACATGATCTCCCCAGTTTTTCCTCGGCTGATTCGGCCGTTGTGGGGGTTGATTTCGAGTCGTCTACTTCCCATCGGCTGTACCGAGAGGTATCGAGGCGGGGGGCAAAGTTTCCAGTTCTGGATGGTGAATCGGTTCGTCAAGCGAGGGACCAGGTACCTCATGGCGCTGCCTACTGGTCGGCTGATCTGATTCGATCAATTCAGGACTCAGCCGACGAGCGCCGAAAGATGGTTGATCGAATAGTGGTTAAAAAAGATCGTAAACTCGAGTTTTTGTACAAGTCGTATCAAAGGGTTCTGTCACAACGAAACGCGTGTTTACGAACCGGTAATCGGTCTCTTATTCGATTTTATAATGATCGGTTTATTGAGCTATCGATGGCCGTAACTTCGGCGAGAGAAAGAATGGTCGTCGAGTTATGTGATCGGGTAGGTCCCTATATATCTGACATTTTAGGGGACCGGCTACTGACGGTGAGTGGGGTGATCCAAATGAAGGGAATTGATCGTTTGCAAGACGTTGATTCATTCAAGCACGCGCTAGAACATCGGCTTGAAAAAGATTTCGCGTTGGGGTTTACGTCCGTTGGGGCCCATCGAGATGATATTGAATTTTTTATAGACGGTCAGTCGGTGGTGCGTTATTTGTCACGAGGCGTTAATCGTATTTTTGCATTGTTATTAAATTTGTCTGGTCTTGAATCGATGGTTTCCAAGGTGCCGATGATTTTATTAATTGATGACGCCTTCTGTGAGGTGTCCAGTCGGTTAAAGGATCGCGTACTACCGTTTTTATTGGGGCGGTTTCAGATCGTTTACGTTTCGACGAATACTGACGAATTTCGTGATTTTTCGGGGAAACGATTTATAATGGAATTGGGTGTTTGTACTGATGGATAAGCTAGGTGATACGCTTGGACGGATTAAGGCGGTCAGTACGGTATCTCGAAACCACCACTTAGTCAGTCAAATTGTAAAGGCATGGCGGGATTTAGCTGGAAAATTGGCGGATGATATTTCCGTAGAGTGGGTTCGTGACAAAGTTCTTTACCTGAGTTGTACTAACTCACTTTGGATTTCAGAAGCGGAATTTATCAAGCCGAGGTTACTGGAGCGAATCGGCGCCGAGTTCGGTAAAAATGTTATTAAATCAATTAAGATTCGGTATTTTGATCCGATTCGAAGCGACGGTTCGGTGATGACTGCACCTGTTCCAAAATCGTTACAGCAATTGATATTGGAATCAAACTTTGCGAGAAGGGAACAAGGAATGTCTCTATGCGACGCCTGTGGTGATGTATACTGTAACGGCGGCCAATGCATATTTTGCAAGGTAAAATCTCAATCTACCCAAGGTTAATGGTTAGTTGCTACCATGGGTGCTGGTACAGTTTGTCGAGGAGGTGAATTTGAATGGGAAGTTTGATTAAAAAACGACGAAAAAAAATGCGAAAACATAAATATAAAAAGTATGGACGCAAAATGAAGGCCAAACGATAGTTCGTATAAAAATGTTTAAAATTATTACCCCTGGGAATTATAGCGGTCTCATCATATTTAAATAATTTATAGTTCCCGGGGGGTATTTTTATGGAGTCTACGGCGGCCGTCGTTGATCGATATAACGTCGAAACAGTTATTGCTCATATTGTGCGATTGGGAGTCGGTATTTATCGGAAATTTGGTCGGTGTGTGGTGGTGTCCTCGAATCCTCACTCCACTGGATTTAGTAAAGAGCTGGTTGAATTTTCTGGAACAGGTTTGCGATATATTTCGGTACTATCACGATGTCAAAGCCGTTTTTATTTTGATTACTCAACGAATACGTTAATTGGAGGTGACCGCGAAATTTCAGTCGGGTATTTCGTTGGCCTTGGTGCTGATGTATTTCGGCTGGTTCGGGGAATCGATTCTCGAAAAAGTCATATTTATTTAATTTCTTAAGGGGGGAATTATGGGCGGGGTATCTGAATGTCGAGCTGTTGGAGGGTCCGATTTCCGTCAACCATTGAGTGGCGTTCAATCGGAAATCGATTTTATTCGGAACGTTACGGGTTCGTCGACGTCTCGTGTTCGATTGATAAATTTTGAGTCTATGTCAGAGCGATTTCTGTCTCAATTTTCACTGTTTCGGGGGGCGTGTCGAGCGTTGTTGGCTGTGGATAATCCGTTGAATGTTAAAAAAGTGGTTACGGATATGGCATTTCGTTCGTTTTTTGCTCCGCCTACCGCGATGGTTGAGTCGGCATCCCGGTTGTTGGATAGATTATCGTCGGTTGATATGTCGTTTTTGAATAAAGTAGATTCGATCGTGTCTGTTTGGCGTTCGTTATCGAGCGCTGGTTTTCTGCGTAGTCGAGATAATCGAGAGTTCGCTGTCGGTAAAAAAAACTGGGGGCATCCAATTAATCGGGGCCTGCATTCTTTTGAGATTGACGATATAGGGTTTGATCGGCACGATTTACATACGATTGAGGGGGGCGATTTTGAAGCTCGGTTTAGGCCGCATTCTGTGTCGGAATTTGCCTCACAACTAAGGTTATCCGATTTCGATTTATTAGGTGAGGATCATAGCTTGACGTCTGATTCAATAGTTGGGTCGGTGTTGCATGATTGCGAAGTCCAGTGTTTTGATCCGTCTGTGATGGGTGGGTCCGGAGGAGTAGGGACCTCTGTTAGTACATCGGGGCCATTGGGATCGTTGTATCAATTTGAAATGGATAGTAGTTATTTGGCTTCGGACGATGGTAATTCACCGGTAGCGAGGAAACCGTTACCCCTGGTTGGTGCCGAATTACGCCCGTTAGGTGACAGTGAGGAAGTTTATTATCATCGTGGGTCCCAATTGGCTCACCTTGAGCAGATTCCGATTGAAAACAGCTCGAGGTTAGGAATAAATAATTTTGAAGTCGACGCCGTTAATTCAGAAAACAATCATTTTTTATCGAGATTTGAAATTTGTTTCAAACGAACATTGGAAAAGCTGAATAAAACGGAGAAGATAAGTGATTCTGGGTATTGTTTGAATAGGGATAAAGCTGGATATTTGGATGTAAAAGCTAACACCGTGAGGAAAAAATCTGTTTTCGAGCAGTTTGATGATATGGTCGCCCACCGGTTCGGGGTTGAATTTATGAATTCTAGTCAAAATGTTGTCGACTATTTTCGTTGGAGAGATTGTTACGGGAACCGGCTAGGCGCTCATTCGTCGGGTGATGGTGACGGCGTCGGCCGGCCGGGTGGGACTGGGGGTGGATTTCTTGGTGTTGTGTGCGAGCCGGATCGCTATGATTTGTCGGGATTGGGTGTTTACGACGAGTTGTTCGACGATTTTTCGGATCTTGGGGAGGAGTATGAAAATATTTTCGGCTCGGTCCGGCGGGTCCATGGGTATATTGATCGGATTAATCACCGGTCGGATATCGCGATTGAATATATTGAAACGTTTTTGAAGCTCTGTGGTGTCTCAGTAGGTAGTAGTGGGAAGTTTCCGCGATCGTCGATTGATACGTTACGATCATTGGAAGGTCTTATCAATGATAGGTCGTTGTTGGTTAAAGTTTTGGGTAGTGATAACGCGGTCGTGTCGACGTACACGGATTTGGTTGAGTTGTGTAATGAAAATGAAAAAGATATTAAAAAAGTGACACATATAATCGACGGTATTATGATTGCTACTGAGCGATTTTGCGGTGAAATAGGTATTTTTGATAAGGATCATCGATATTGTGATTGTGATGAGATTCGGTCTCACGTGAAACATTTGAAAAATGATCTTAATCGTATAGGTCAATTTAAATTGGGCAGTTATGAATCACTTTGGGAGGCCACTAAATACGCCGTGTATTCGAATGTCGAGCCTGCTTAATTGTTAGTTTATTGTTGCCGTAACGTTCAGCGGTGTCTATACTCTGATGGATGTCATGTAAAGTTCTAGCGGTGGTAAATCAAAAAGGCGGCGTCGGCAAAACGACGACCGCTATTAATATTGCGTCTTACCTAAGTGAATTTGGGAATAAAGTACTGTTAATCGATTTGGATTCTCAATCGAACGCCACCTCTGGGTTAGGGCTTCGTCCCGATACAATACAGGCTGGGATTTATGATCTATTAATATCAGAGGCTCCTATTTCGACGGTTCTATATCCGACCCCATTTGATAAATTGCATATTATTCCAAGTACAAAGGATTTGGCTGGGGCGGAAGTCGAGCTGGTCGGATTTGATTCACGTGAAACCGTACTCCGTGACCGTATAACTGGATTGAGGTCTTATTATGATTATATCGTGATGGATTGTCCGCCGTCCCTCGGTTTGATTACCTTGAATGCCTTGGTTGCAGCGGATAGGACATTGATCCCAGTCCAGTGCGAATATTTCGCCTTAGAAGGTATCGCTAGTTTATTAAACACCTTAGGTCTGGTTAAAGAAATGTTCAATCCGGGTCTGGAAATTTCAGGTATAGTCCTTACGATGTATGATAAGCGAACAGCCTTAAATCGGCAGGTAGCCGAAAACGTTCGGACGTATTTCAAGGATTTGATCTACGAAACAATTATTCCTCGAAATGTTAGGCTGTCTGAGGCCCCGAGTCACGGGTTACCGATTTCGTTATATAAATCTGATTCTAGGGGTGCCATTGCGTACTTAAATTTAGCTCGGGAGGTAAATAGGCGTGATTAAAGACAATGTAAGGTTAGGAAAAGGGTTAGAGGCATTGATTCCAAGGACTACATTAAGTGCGGGTCGTACGATATTGTCGTTGCCTATAACTGCGATTGTTCCAAATCCGTTTCAGCCGCGTCGATTGTTTGACGACGATTCGATGAGTTCCCTTGTTGCTTCAATAAAAAAACATGGTTTAAATCAGCCTATTTTGGTTCGGCGTAGTGGTGACGGATACGAATTGATTGCTGGCGAACGTCGATTGAGGGCCTGTCAGATCGTGGGTCTTGAGCAAATTCCCTCTATAATTAAAACTGTTAGTGACGAGGAGTCACTTCAACTTGCTTTGATTGAAAATATTGAACGGCAGGATCTCAATTCTATTGAGGTGGCCCGGGCGTATCAACGCCTAGTTGATGAATTTGAATACACCCATCAGGCGATAGCGGACGCGTTTGGACGAAGTAGGTCAGCTGTTTCGAATACAATGAGGTTGCTAAATTTGCCCGCGATTGTTCAGGATGATGTGGCTAGCGGAGTGATTTCTGAAGGACATGCACGGACGCTTTTGTCACTGGGTACGGAAGAAGAAATGTTGGATTACGTGGATCGTATAAAACGTGGAAAACTTAATGTTCGGCAAGTCGAACACGCTGTTTCCGCTAAGCGTGGCCAACCCAATTTGGAAAATCAGCTGTTGCTTTTTGGTGAGCTTGAAACGCAGATATCGCGTAACTTCTCAAAGAAAGTTGAAATAAGAGGACGAAAGTCGTCTGGCAAGATTACATTTATATATAATTCAGAAGTGGAATTCAACGAGTTGATTTCCCGCCTAACGTCGTAATAGTTTCCGGCAAACGAGGCGGAGTTTTAAATAGGTGTGTCGGTCATCGGTGATGATCGTATAAGAATCAATTTCCTGTAGTTGAGGTATTGTTAATTCTCTGGCCTGTATTGGGCTAATCGGTATGATTAGCCAGGTGTCTCGTTTTAATGTTGGAATGAGTATCTTTAATATTTTGTGTAACGGTGCAAATGCTTTGGCTGTGAAACAATCTGGAGTGGGCGCGGCGCGTAAGTGCTCATTGATGTCACTAGTTTTTATATGTAAGTTCTCAATCGATAACGTCTGTTTCACGTGAGACAGGAATCTTGTCTTGCGTGATTTTGATTCGATTGCCGTGATGGTCACCGTGGGGGTTGTTAATGATAGTGGAATCGCGGGAAGTCCGGACCCGGATCCGATATCGACGATATTACTGCACGCCGTCGGGAGGTGGTTAGATATTCGAATTGAGTTCTCAATATGGAAATCTAAATGAGTATAGGCCGTTTTTGAGTAGATGTTAGTGTGTTCGTTATAAGCGTATAAAAGTTCCTTGAATGCGCTAATGCTAGTGATGGTCATCGGTTACGCTTATTTCGTTCTAGGTAGGCGATTAAGATCATTATGTCTGCAGGGTTGACTCCGGATAGTTTTTTGGCCTCTCCGATAGTCTTTGGCCGTAGATCAATTAGTTTAGATCGGGATTCTTTTCTTATCCCCTCGATGGTCTCATATGGAAAATCGGGTGGGATTGGGGTGGTTTCAAATGTGAGAATTTTCTCGATTTCCTTAGATTGTTTTGCGATGTAGCCCTCGTACAGGATATCGATAATCGCCGTACGCTTTGCTTCGGTATCGTCTATCGTCGATGAATCGGTATGTATTGCTAATGCGCCATTGGTTCGTTTAATCGCCTCCGTAATGGTTACTTTTTCCGCCGCACCCAGTTCCCGTTGGGTATCGGCTGATACATGGGTTTTTCGCCAGGTCTTTTTATATGCATCGATCTGATTAAATTTGGTTTCAATGGTTTTATACTCGCGGTCGGTTAGCATGCCGATTCGGTGTGCTAGAGGCGCTAGTCGATGGGTGGCATTATCCTGCCGGAGTAGCATTCGGTATTCCGATCGAGAGGTTAACATTCGGTAAGGTTCGGTTATGTTTTTAGTGATTAAATCGTCGATCATAGTCCCAATATAGGAGTTTTCCCGGGATAAAGTGAACGCGGGTTTCCCCAATGCCTTTAGTCCGGCGTTTATTCCAGCGATGATTCCTTGTCCGGCAGCTTCTTCGTATCCAGAGGTACCGTTGATTTGGCCGGCGAGAAACAGGTTCTCTAAACGTCTTGTTTCGAGCGTTGGGGCCAATTGATTGGGTAGTACAAAGTCATATTCAACGGCGTATCCAGGTTTTAGAATTTTTGCGTTTTCTAGGCCTGGCATGGAGTGCAGAATCATAAGCTGGACGTCTTCTGGCAACGACGTATTTAGCCCTTGCGGGTAAATTTCAATCCCGTGGCGTGTTTCCGGTTCAATAAAAATTTGATGACTGTCTTTGTCCGCAAATCGAACTACTTTGTCCTCGATGCTGGGACAATAGCGTGGACCTAGGCCCTTAATCGCTTTGGTGAACATTGGAGACCGGTCGAGATTATTTAGTATAATATCGTGTGTTTGAGATGTTGTTCGTGTCAGATAACATGACACTTGATTTAAATGCGCGTTGTTAAATTGAGTTCGGAATGAGAATCGAAGAAATTCGTTGTCCCCTGGCTGGAGAGTTAGCTTTTGGTAATCGATGGATCGGCCGTCTATTCGCGGCGGAGTGCCCGTTTTAAGTCGACCGGTCACTAGATGATTGTAGAATGATTCGGAGAGCTTTGTGGCGCTTATTTCAGCTATCCTCCCTCCGGGGGTCGCTGTGAGGCCCGTATACATTTTTCCGTTTAGAAATGTTCCCGTTGTTATAATTACACAACTGGCGTAAAGTCGCCGTCCAAGATCAGTGACGCATCCGACAACGGTACACCCGTCGATGATTAAGTCGTCGATTACCGTTTGCTGGACGTCCAGGTTTCCCTGCGAAAATACACGCTGTTTCATGTAAGACGCGTAGTCTCGTTTATCGCATTGTGCCCTTAAACATTGGACCGCTGGCCCTCTGGAACGGTTTAACACTTTGAGCTGTATGTGCGTGGCGTCTGCAGCAGCGCCCATTTCGCCGCCTAATGCGTCAATTTCACCCACAATTTGGCCCTTGGCAGGTCCGCCTATGGATGGGTTACACGGCATTAGGCCAATATGGTCAATGTTAATGGTGGCCATAAGTGTGGAGCATCCAAGTTTTGAAGCGGCAAGAGCGGCTTCAATTCCAGCGTGGCCAGATCCAATAACGATTACATCAAATTTTTCGTCCAATAGAATAGGGCTCCTTTGTTAATTTGGAGCCCTATCTTAGCGATTTTAGAAAATTCCAGGAAGCAATTTGTTCGGATTGAAACGGACTTCTACCCCATAACTTTCGGTAAATTGATTTGATGCGTAATAAACCCGTTTAATGTTCACAACATAATCCATTAAACCACCGGTTTTGTAGAGAATGCTTGATTCCAGAATAGGGTTCGACGAATTTTGGAACGGCATTGTGTAATTGATTACCCCGGTCGTTCCCCCGATATTACTCCATCCGGCGGCGGCCGTTAACAGCGAGCGATCAGAATAAATTTCGGTTTGAAGGGCGCCTCGAAATGGTAATGATGGCACCTCAAGGGACATTGATCCTAAGAATCCCGATGTATTTGTTTTTGGCGCGTTGTCCTCGAAATTGAAACTAGTTGCCTCATAGGTTGAGTTGAAGTAGCCCGGTACGAATCCCGATTCTAAGGATCGATATTCAAACCGATATTTAAAAATGTCGATCGCGTTTCCCTTTAACCCGGTCGAATATCCCTGGCCTTGGCCATCAAGTTTGGCATATTCAAGGTAGCCGACTAGGAAATCACCGGCGAAAGGCAATCCAATATCCCCAGCATAACCACTGGCGCTTGGACGGGTGACTGTTCCGCCATTGACTTGATTTGATAAACCGTCTTGGTCACGAACAGCGGTCGCACCGATCACGATTGGCGTCCCAAAAAATGTAAACTCAGGTAACTCATAGGCGATTCGGCCCCCAACGACGCTGCTGCCTGTACCGAAGGCATCCAATCGGATACCCATGGTATTCACCCATCCTTTTAATCCTGCTTTTTTGTACGAAAATTCTGATGACTCCCCGCCAAGTCCGGAATCATAGTTATCTAACAAGAGCCCGTAGCCGTACGTGACGTTGGTAAGCCGGCCGTATTTAATTCCCGCTAGATTTTCATGGGTGTAACCTAAGGTTCTTAATGTGATCCATTGAAGATCGGGGGGATAGTACGACCCACCTGACGCGGGAATATATGTGTTGAAATCTAACCCAAGTTCGACTGGCCCGATATTAAAATCTTTGCCGAGGGATGCTTTGAAAAATGTGCTGCCGCCCGCCTGGATGACCCCGACTCCTCCCCGTGATGATGCATTTTCAAATTCATCTAAATTATATCGAACTCCTGCAACGGTCGTTGCTGATACAAGCCCGACCATGGCGAGTGCAACGCCAATTTTGTGCGTGAACTTATTCAATGTGCTACTCCTAAATTTAATTGTGATCGGCGTATTGTATAGAATCCGGCCGCGTTTCGCTAGGATGATAACGTGTTGTTTTCGTCTCGTTTGGCACGAGATTTATTTTCAAAGCCAATAACCGCAATATCATCCAAGAATTTATTGTCCTCTTTCGTCATAATTTTTCGCCATGCGTCCCGAGTTTTTTCTTTATCTTTATCAATTATTTTTCGGTTTCTAACGGCTCCGATTAATTCGGTTCGTTTTTGTTCTTTAAAGGCTTCCGCGGATTTTGTTCGTTCTTCTTGTTGCTGAATCTGTTCACGCAAAGTTTCCAAATGGGCTTTACGAATCATGATCATCTGGACATCGGCGAGGGGGGTGTTTCCAGCCATAATATCGCGCAGTTCTTCGTATTTTATTCGTTCGAACTCTTTGAGTTCTTCCTCACGTTTGAGTTCATCTTGGTAAGCTTGTTCCGCTTTTTGAAATGCTTCCTGAGCTTGTCGCTCACGAATAGATCGAACTTTAAGGAGTGTTTCAAGCTGATACCGAAATCGTTTTGATTTTTGAGCCTTGCTCATGTGAACATACGATTGAGAGTCTGTATCGTTGTTTCAAACGGAATATTTTCCTCGGTGCCCTGCTTTAAAAATGCATTGATGGATTCGATTTTGTCTACAGCGTAGTCAATTTTGGGATTGCTACCTTTCACGTAGGCACCGATATTGATTAGGTCTTCGGCTTCGTTATATTTGGCCAAATTTTCCCTTAATTTTCCGGCGGCTTTTTTATGGGTCGGATCGGCAATGACTGAAAATAGTCGGCTGACGCTGTGCCCGACGTCAATACATGGGTAGTGATTTTTTGCGGCTAAATCCCGGGATAGTACCATGTGCCCATCTAATATCCCCCGGGCGGCATCGGCAATTGGCTCGTCCATGTCGCCCCCATCCACTAGCACGGTATAGATTGCTGTAATCGACCCTTTATCAGAAGTTCCCGCTCGCTCCATGAGGCGGGGTAACATGGCAAACACGCTTGGCGTATACCCTTTCGTTGTCGGAGGTTCTCCAGTCGCCAGACCGATTTCCCGTTGTGCCATTGCAAATCGAGTAACTGAATCCATCATAAATAACACATTTTTACCTTGATCCCGAAAATATTCGGCAATTGCGGTGCCAATCATTGCCCCTTTAAGACGGATTACTGGAGGGACATCAGACGTGGCGCAGACAACCACGGATCGTTTGAGCCCTTCTTCACCGAGTGATTCCTCAATAAAGTCTTTGACCTCACGCCCCCGTTCCCCAACGAGACTAATCACATTCACATCGGCTTCGCAATTTCGTGCCAGCATTCCCATTAATGTACTTTTGCCAACGCCAGATCCCGCAAATATCCCAATTCGCTGGCCTTTTCCAAATGTTAATATGCCATCGATTGCTTTTACCCCTACTTTCAATACGCTATCTATTCTGGGCCGTAAAATGGGGTCTGGAGGATCTCGATCCACCTCGTAGATGTCCTCGTATTCGAGATCCCCTTTGCGATCCATGGGTTCTCCAAGCCCGTTTAATACCCGGCCGAGTAATTTGGGACCCACTTTAACTTGGATCGGGGATCCGGTGGCATATATTCGTGAGCCGGGGCGTATTCCACTCATCGGTCCCAATGGCATGAGCAGTACTTTTTCCTCTTTAAAACCGACAACTTCGGATCGGATACTTCGCTTTTCGTCAATCTCGATATGACATAATTCACCGATAAAAACGCCTTGAACCTGGGCTTCGACGACAAGCCCAACCACTTGCACGACCTTTCCCACAACCTTAATGGGGTCAATCCTATCGATGGCGGTTAAATATTTTTCCAGAAACTGCATTGATTATTCGTTGTAGATTTTGAGTAACGCGGATTCGATACTTGATAATTTCGTGTGAATCGACGAATCAATAAACCCAAGGCGTGTTTCGATGACAATACTGCCTTGTTCCAAGCGAGGGTCATCGTGTATTTCAAGTGTTCGTATGTCAGGCATCTTTTCTAAAATTTGGTCACGGTATTGCCGGACCAAATCGGCATCTTCTGGAGCGGTTTTGATCATAACTTTATCTTTGTCGGTGATCCGTCGGATCGCTTGATCAACGATAGCGTGCATACTGGTCGGATCAATCTCTATTTGCTTCTGCACAATTTTTTCAGCCACTTTTAAGGCTAATTTAATCATCTCTGGTTCGGAATTATCGAGAAATTTTCGCTTGTTTTCTGTCACACTATTTATGGCTTCGAGAAGAGCATTGATTTGAGTGGCGTACGCCGCCTCGCCTGCCAGGCGGCCTTCACGGACACCGGCATCATGCGCCTTTTGCCGGATCGAGTCGGATTCAATTTCTAACTGGGAAATTTGTTGATTTCGAAAGGCGTTTAACTCAGCTTCTATTCGCTCCGTAGCTTCGCGGCGGGTCTGTTCGAGTTTTAAATCGATTTGTTGCTTTGCCCTTGCCTCGTACGCGGCTAAATCATGCCGACTGGATTCCGGAATGGCAAAAGTAGGCTCCTCTGGTTCTGATTGCTGAGAGATTGTTTTTAGGATTCCGACTGTTCGAGTAGCCTTTAGTGGCGGGACCTCATCCGATACCCAGTGGCTAGTAATGGATGGTGGAGACGGTATATTGCTTCCGGTCGACTGGATAATCGGCGTCAGTCGAACGGGTACTCGTTTTGGATGGCGTGAATTGTCCATGGTCGTCATCGTCGAGCTACTATATCATCTACTGGTATGTTAGCCTATCCGCAGATTGACCCCGTTCTGTTGGCACTTGGTCCGTTTCAAATTCGATGGTACGGCCTGGCCTACATTGTTGGTATTTTAGCCGGAGTTCGGATGGCTAAGCCCTCGCTTCAGGGGTTGGGGCTTTCGAACGATGCCGTTTGGGATCTGCCTACCTACCTTATTATCGGGATATTGCTAGGCGGTCGAATCGGGTACGTGGTCTTTTATGACGCCGCATATTACCTGGCCCATCCCCTCCACGTGATTTCAGTCTGGGAAGGTGGCATGGCATATCATGGTGGCGCCTTAGGGGCGGTGGCGGCTAGTTGGCTATTTGCTCGGCGGCATCGAATACCCATTTTGCCGCTTCTGGATGTAATGGGATGGGTATCCACAATTGGGATTGGCCTGGGGCGAGTGGCCAACTTCATCAATGGTGAATTAGTGGGGCGTGTTGCGGATGTCCCGTGGGCGATGATTTTTCCGAATAACGGTGATGTCGCTCGGCATCCGTCGCAATTATACGAGGCATTGGGTGAGGGGGTTGTATTGTTTGCGCTACTGTCGCTAATCCGACGTTCCAAACGGCTCATTCCAGGACAATTATTCGGTACGTATTTGGTTGGATATGGGGTAATTCGCTTCGGTCTGGAATATTTTCGCGAGCCGGATATACAAAAAGGATTCGTCTTGGCTCAGTTGTCGATGGGGCAGGTGTTATGTAGTTTAATGGTCGTGGGCGGAGTGGGGATAATTTCCTGGAGTTTCCTCCGTCGTCTTAAAGAAACACGGTAAAATGTGTCACTACAGGCTAAAGATTACCCCCCCCTTATTAATCAAAATATTGGGGGAGGATTTTTGAATTTTGGCTGCTTTATGGCCAACGGGTCTCGATAACGTCCCAGTTCACAATACTCCAAAATGCATTGATATAGTCGGGTCGTCGGTTTTGATAGTGTAAGTAGTACGCATGCTCCCACACATCAAGCCCTAATAGTGGGGTGTTGCCATCCATGAGCGGACTATCTTGATTGGCCGTTGAACTGACCACTAATCCACCGTCTGGTGTTACTGATAGCCACGCCCATCCACTGCCAAAGCGAGTTTTTGCGGCGCCTTCGAATTGCACTTTGAATGCATCAAAGCTACCAAATGCGGAGTCGATGGCTGACGCGAGACGGCCCGTTGGGGCTTTCGGACCATTAAGCGATAATTGCTTCCAGAACAGAGAATGATTAGAGTGTCCCCCACCGTTATTTCGAACGGCGGCGCGGATTGATTCCGGTAGTCGATCAAGGCGACTGATGAGGGAGTCGACAGAGATCGATTCAAATTCAGTTCCCACAATCGCTGTATTCAAATTAGTCACATAGGCCTGGTGATGTTTTGTATAATGAATTTCCATCGTTTTGGCGTCTATAGCAGGTTCTAGAGCGTCGAACGCGTAACCTAATTCTGGTAGTACATGGGTCATTTCTACTCTCCTATTGTGTGATTTCGGCGTTATGCCGTTAAGAACGTAGCCAACGGCTATGGACCTTACAAATTTACGGCTGAGTTATAGAGTGTAGTACGCTGAAAAAATTTGGGAAAGATGTGTTGATGCAGTCACAGTCTTTAATTGTCGCATCAACCCCCGCCGCCACTGCTCCAATAATGGCTGACATCGCTATTCGGTGGTCGCCTCGAGAATCAGCGGTAAAGGATTTTATGGCTGTCTTGCCATCAATTTCAAATCCGTCGTCGTATTCGCGAATGGTCCCACCCATCGCCGAAACGATTGAGACAATGGCTGAAATTCTGTCGGATTCTTTTACCCGTAACTCGGTGGCATTGCGGACTCTCAATGTGCCGTTGGCATTCATAGCGGCAACAGCCAGAATTGGAATTTCGTCGATGATAAACGGAATTTCGGTCGCACGAATTTCTGTGTTTTGTAACTGGCTGGGGCTGACGAGTATATCGCCATAGGGTTCGAAGTCATCTCCACCGCGATTTTCGACAGTAATATTAGCGCCCATTCGAATCAAAACATGTAAGAGTGTATCTCGCGTGTGGTTTAAGCCGATGCTGGTAATTCGGAGGGGGGTAGCGATTGCACCGAGCACCATAAAAAATGCAGCTGATGAAAAATCGGCTGGAATTTGAATCGGGACGGTTGGATTGGGATTTTTGGGGTGAGAGGGTGTTAGTGTCACGGTGCCTTGATGGGAGGTGAGTGCCATCCCAAATCCGGACATCATCCGTTCAGTATGATCTCGGCATGGTTCTGGCTCATGGATGGTTGTAGGGCTGTCGGCAAACATGCCAGCCAATAAAATAGCCGATTTGACTTGGGCGCTGGCTACTGGCAGCGTGTAGTTGATTCCACGAAGTTTGTCGGAGGCTGACACAGTCAATGGCGGGTAAATATCGGACTTTCCTGGACGTGATTGGCCGTCGATTTTGGCGCCCATTTCCCGTAACGGCGACACGATACGTCTCATAGGTCGATTCTGAATACTGCTGTCTCCCGAAATCGTTGTATCAAACGGAAGTCCAGCTAATACTCCGGTGATTAGACGGATGCCAGTGCCCGAATTGCCCACGTCCAAACGGTGTCCAGGGGATTTCAGGCCATAGAGGCCGACCCCATGAACTGTAACGGTATCCCCACTGCGCTCGATTGACACGCCTAGATTACGGAATATTTCTAACGTATTCAGACAATCCGATGCTGTTAAAAATCCAGTAAATACTGAGGTGTTCGTACACAATGACCCGAGGATAATGGCGCGATGCGATATGGATTTGTCTCCCGGTATTTCATCGACAACATGGGATACAAAGCGGCGTTGGGCGTGAACATAATAGTCCATGATTGTTTCCTCAAATTAAGCTGTTAAAATTGCACTACAGTGAACACTAAATTTAAAATCTTTGCACTAGCATTAAGTGTATTAATATCGGCCGAGGTCCCCGTGAGTTGTCAAACAACAGACGAGCTCTCACGGTATACCGGACTCACCCTTCCCAAACCCTACTGGATTCCCGGAAACCTGATCGTGAAGTTACGTGTAAACCTGGGATTTAACGCTCAAACAGGCGGAAAATCAGTTGCGCGTCTTCAGGCGCTGGGTGCAACCGGAATTAAAGTGGTCAATGATCCTCTAGCGGCTCGGACGCTTGGGGGCTCTACGGCGACGGTCATATTGACGTTTCCACCATCGGTTGATTTGGAATTAATGAAACACCGGGCTGAATCTGAGCCAGATGTTTTGTATGCCGAACCGGCATATCCCGTCGAGTTGTTTGGAATGGCGAATGATCCTGGATTTAAGTCCCAGTCGTACTTGTACCAAAAACAATTAGCTGAAATCTTAACCCTACCCATCAATCATGATGTCATTGTGGCGCTTATCGACACCGGGGTTGATGCATCGAATCCGGACCTGGAGGGGCATGTTATTGCTGGTAAAAATTGGGTCTCACCGAATGAACTACCTACAGACTCTCATGGTCACGGGACTCATTTGGCAGGAATTATTTCGGCCCGGAATCAAAATAAATTTGGCGTCGTGGGTCTAAATCCTCGTGCCAAATTGATGCCCTTAAAAATAGTGAATTCGACGGGCATTGGTTCCCAAATCGATGCCGCCGAAGCTATCCGATTTGCGGTGGATAATCGGGCACGAATTATCGTGTGTGGGTGGGGATATTTTATTTACAATCAAGTGCTGAAGGATGCGGTCGATTATGCCTTGTCGCGTGGAGCTCTGGTGGTCTCTGCGGCTGGGAATCAGGGGGGCAGCCTTCGGCAATACCCCGCCGCATTTGCTGGGGTAATCGCGGTTGGATCTTTGGATGCAAATGGGAACCATGCCTCGTTTTCAAATGTGGGGGAGCATATTGCGTTTGTCGACGATGGGAAAGATATTGTGGG